>Ga0164290_1000340_pt1 | contig 167916 bp, 176 predicted proteins | sample Micstemetagenome_FD_108782 | JGI IMG/M metagenome (GOLD analysis project Ga0164290, IMG submission 108782) | Contaminated culture microbial community from soil near Moab, Utah, USA - Microcoleus steenstrupii SON62 (Illumina Assembly) | ecosystem: Environmental > Terrestrial > Soil > Soil crust...
CCTCGTGCTCGCGCAGAACCGTAATGATCTGCTCTTCCGTAAACCGCTTCCGCTTCATCTGTCCGTCCTTCAACCGAGGCCGGACTCTAATCTCAGATGGAGGAAAAACTCAGTGGCAGGTCAGATGCAATTAGCTCGTTGAGCGCCTCATCATAGGCGCTGTCAGCTGATGGCGGAACGATGTAAAGCCCGACCGGCTGCGGATGGCTCTGAAGCACTGCGACCACGGTCGGCGTGTTAATCGGCAGATTGTAGCGCAAGCCCTTCACACTTCGCTCTCGCACCTTAGCCAGCGCATCAACCAGTTTCTTCTCGTAGGCGGAGTCGTAAGGGACCCAGTTCTCAGACACCACCATCAGCGCCATTTCCTCGACGACCGCCAGTCCGGCAAGCGTGAGGCCGAAGGTAGCGATTGCGATCAAGTGGGAGTCTTGGTTCGCGCTCCAGAGTGCCATTTCATTCTCGAAACGAACCTGAAGCCGACGTTTCAGAGTTTCGTCCAGCAAGAACGGGAAGTCCGGCATGTGCTTGATGATCAGCCGGTGACCATTGCGTGCTGGCGCAATATCCTTGACCTCGCCGACGAGGATCATCAGCTTCCTCGGTCCGGTCCTCGGAGGCAATGCGGACGTAAGCGCAGTCACGCGCCGTTGCTCGATGGCAGCTTTGTCCGCAGAGCGAAACGGTTCCGGTACGAACAGGACGTCGCTCAGAATTCCCCCTTTCACCGTCATCTGGCGAGCCGCCTCGATCAGGTGCCAGCGAACATTCCACCAATGGCGTTTGCCGGCCCATCGCGCAGTCCAGGCCGTCAGCTCGGCCTCGTGCCAAAGATAATGAAGCAGACTGCGCAGAGACAGCTTCTTCGCCTCGCCGCCCACACCGTCCGAACTTCCCACGCCGGGAACAGGTGCCGAGCGCGTGCCCACCTTTGTCAGGCTGAACCCAACCTTGAGCGCTGACAGTCCGCTTTCGGGGTCGATCTGGATGGCGCTACCGATCAACACGCCGAGACCGGAGAGCTCATCAGGTGGTTCGTAGGAGGGACAGGCTGGATCATGTCCACCCCCTGACGACGGCATGCGCTTGACGATGTATTGATCGCCGACCTTGGCGATATACATCGCAAGGCCTGGTTCCTGGCACAGACAGACAGGCCGAATTCGTCTCCGATAGGCATCTGCCAGCACATCCTGCAGAGCCGGCGCGGTTTCCTCGATCACCTGGTCAACAAGCTTGAAACGTCGCATCGCCTCCGTTGCTCCGGACGCCGCCGCATCCCCTGCCTTTCATTGATTCACGGATTTCCAGTCTAGGCAAGCCGCGACCGCCGGACGAATGGGCCTGGGAGCCAGCGCGTCCGTCCCAGCCCGAGCCGGCCGCTCCGAATTCGGGGTCCTTCGGGAAGGGATGTGGGCTCCGCTGAAGCCCGGCCTGCGGCCGGCCCTTCGCTTTCGGGTGCGCTGCCGCCGCGCAGGCATGTCTCCCGCCGCGGCTGGCGCGGGCAGAGGGAGAGGGGAGGCCGGGATGCGATGGCGGGTCGAGGCCAGGAGAGAGGCTCCCGGCGCCCGTCGCGGAGAACGACCATGACTCATATGGAAATCCAGGCGCCGGCGCGCATCGGGTCCAACGGCTACAAGGTCGACGTAAGCCGCGGCCAGCGTATCGGCCGCGTGTCGTCGGAATGGTTCAATCGCCCGGCCGACGAACGCTACCTGTCACTCACCGATCTCAACAATGCGGTGAAGCGGCGGTCAGCACGAAGCAAGACCCGGATCGTAGAAAGCGAGGCGATTCGCGTCGAAGCCTCGCGCGACAATCCGGAGCGGCTGACGCTCATGCTGCCGGATGCCCACGCACCCGTTGTGCCGACTCACTGGAGTTTTGGTCAGCTCGCCAGCCTGGTCGGCGCACCCGCGACCTACCTGCGCCAGCTGCCGGCCGCGCTCGCCGGCATCAACCTGCAATACGGCCTCTCCACACACCGTGCCGAGCAGGTGAAGACACTCGAAATCGAGAATGGCCGTCTTGAGCTACGAGCCGTTACGGGCCCGGACTACGGGAGGATTTTCGACCACGAGCTGGTCGAGGCGGTGCAGAAGATCGCCGGCAACGGCACCGGCGACACACGCTGGAAAGTGCCCGGCGTGCTCGACTGGTCGACCAGCATCTATAACCCCAATGTCGACATCTCGACGGATACGACGACACTTTATGCCTCCGACCGCGACATCTTTGTATTCCTGGTCGACGATCTCAACCCCATCGAAGCCGGCCGTCTGCCGAACGGCGAACCCGATCTGTATTTCCGCGGATTCTATGCCTGGAACAGCGAGGTGGGCTCCAAAACCCTAGGAATTGCAAGCTTTTACCTGCGTGCCGTGTGTTGCAACCGAAATCTCTGGGGCGTCGAGGATTTCCAGGAAATCACCATTCGCCACTCCAAATATGCCGCATCGCGGTTTGCGCTCGAAGCCGAGCCGGCACTGATCCAGTTCGCCGAATCCTCGCCCATGCCATTCATCAACGGCATCAAGGCAGCGCGCGAGCACATTGTCGCGCGCGACGACGACGACCGGACGACTTTCCTGCGCAAGCGCGGTTTCTCGAAAGGCGAAACCACGAAGATCATCGATGCGGTGCTCACCGACGAAGGCCATCCGCCGGCGTCGGTCTTCGATTTCGTGCAAGGCATCACCCGCGTCGCGCGCGACAAGCAGCACCAGGACGCCCGGCTCGAGATGGAAGGCAAGGCCAAGAAGCTCCTCGATCTTGCCCACTGATCCGCTGTGCCCCGAGATGTCAGCGCTCGCGGCATCCCCTTTCCCGCGACTGCCACTCAAGGGCGCCGTCCTCCCAGCTATGAGGACGGCGCCTTTCGTCATGACGGGTCTCAAGGTCGAAAGGTGGGCTTTCGATCGCCCGTCATGGAGCGCGATCCAATGCACGATACCAATACTCCAATGCCGCTGCTGACACCTGACCAGCGCAGACAGCTCCTTGCCAATGGTCGCCAGAGCGGCCGCGACCATGTGCCGGTGGTTAAGTTCTTCAATCCGGCCGGCATCGGCACCTGGCTCGCCACCGAGCTCGACGCGGACGACATTATGTTCGGACTGGCGCAGCTGAACGATGCGCCGGAACTCGGATCCTTCAGCCTGGAAGAGCTTGCCACGCTCGAGCTGCCGTTCGGTATGCGTATCGAGCGCGACGTCTTCTTCGAAGGCGAATTTCCCATCTCCGCCTATGCCGAAGCGGCACGGCAGACCAGCAGTATCACCGCAGCCATCCGCATCCTTTCCGACGCCGCACGGGCAAAACGCGGGGAGGGGTTCTGATGCGCAACTTGACGCTGGGCGGACCGCTGGTTGCCGTCGGCCGTGAGCCCGCGCCGGCTCCCTGGCATGGCCTCTCCTATGCGCCGTTGCAGGCAGTCGCGATCCGCTATGCCGCCGCTGGCGCCGAGATCTGGAACATCCCTGGCGTCGAAACCATGCCCGCGCCGGCCGAAAGGAGGATGGCACCATGAGCGGTCGGCCTCTTCTCCAGCTCTATACCACTTTTGCCGAGTTCGAGGTCCTGCATGAACGGTACGATCGCACGCGTAGCACCAGCAAGACCGTCACCGTCGATCGCCAGGCGCTCATCCATATCCTCATGGATCACGCCCGTATGCTCGACGCGCTGCGCAAGGCTGGGCGGGTCGATGTCGCCGAGCCGCATTGAGGCCGCCGGCCTGCGCCGGCGCGGTGCCGCGAGAGGCAGAGGGGGGAGGGGAGGGTTCCTGACGGGTTTGGAGGTTCGGGGAGAGACCCTGGGCCGCCCGTCATGGAGACCCTGACCATGGCAAAAAGCGCCATTCAGAAGATCGCAATGAACCCCTCGGAGAACATCGCCTACGACAAGCTTGTGTTGTCGCAGGAGAATGTCCGCCGGGTGAAGGACGGTGTAACCATCGAGCAGCTCGCCGACGACATCGGTCGGCGCAAGCTCTTGCAGAGCCTGAACGTCCGTCCCGTGCTCGACGCAAACGGCGAGGAGACCGGCACCTTCGAAGTGCCCGCCGGCGGCCGCCGCTATCTCGCGCTCGGCATTCTCGTCAAGCAGAAGCGTCTGGCAAAGAACGAACCGATCCCCTGCATCGTAAACCGCAGCGGAACGACGTCGGCTGAAGGGGACTCGCTTGCCGAGAACGTGCATCGCGAAAACCTTCATCCGCTCGACCAGTTCCGCGCATTCAACGCACTGAAGGAGCAGGGCCTTGACGTCGAGGAGATCGCCGCCAGGTTCTTCGTGTCGTCGGCGACCGTGAAGCAGCGGCTGAGGCTCGCCTCGGTCTCGCCAAAGCTGCTCGAGCTCTACGAACGCGATGAAATCCGTCTCGAACAGATCATGGCGTTCTCGATCTCCGACGACCATGCCCGACAGGAGCAGGTCTGGGAGCGCATCTCCGGCAACCCGAATATGCAGGAGCCTTATTACATCAGGCGCCTGCTGACGGAGACGACCGTTCGTGCCGACGATCGCCGTGCGGTCTATGTCGGCGCCGAGGCTTACGAGTCCGCCGGCGGCGTCATCCTGCGCGACCTGTTCGAGCAGGATTCCGGCGGCTGGTTCCAGGATGCGGCGCTTCTCGAGCAACTGGTCTTCGATAAGCTCAAGGTCGATGCCGAGGTCGTTCGCGCCGACGGCTGGAAGTGGGTCGAGGCGGCAATCAGCTTCCCCTATGGCCACACCTCCGGCATGCGGCGCGTGTACGCCGAGCCCGAGGAACTGAACGCCGAGGAAATCGCCCGCCATGACGCGTTGAAGGCTGAGTATGATGCGCTCGACGCCAAATATGCCGAGATGGAGGAGGCCGACCAGGAGATCGAGGACAAGCTCGATCAGCTCGGCGCCGAACTCGACGGCTTCAGTGATCGTCCCCAGGTCTATGATCCGATGCAGAAGGCCATCGCCGGAGCGTTCGTCACACTCGGCGCCAACGGCCAGCCGCAGATCGAGGCTGGCTTCGTCCGTCCCGAGGATGAGCCCCGGGCCGAGACGGACGAGGATGACGACGATGCCACCGGCGGGGATCGCGACCCGTCGCAGGCAGACGATGACGGCGCCAATCGCGTCGTCGTCAACGGCCGGCCCGTGAACGGTGCATCCGAGGGCGCCGAAGAGCCCGAGGATGAAGGCATCAAGCCGCTGCCCGAACGGCTCGTCTTCGATCTCACCGCGCAGAAGACGCTCGCGTTGCGCAACGCGCTCGCGAGCGACGTGGACATCGCCTTCGTCGCGGTTCTCCATGCTCTCGTGCTGCAGGTGTTCTACCGGTTCGCCAAGGACAACTGTCTCGAGGTCAGCATGACGAGCAACAGCTTCGGCCAGGTCCAGGGTCTCGCCGAAACTGCCTGGGCGAAGGAAATTGCCGAGCGACACGAGGCGTGGGACCGAGATATGCCGGACAGCGACAGACTGTGGGAGTTCCTGCTCGGTCTCGACGAAGCGAGCCGCAAGGCGCTGTTCGCGCACTGTGCGTCGCTCTCGCTCAACGCAGTCGTCGAGCCCTGGAACAAGCGGCCAGGCGCGGTTGCCCATGCAGATGCGCTCGCAGCAACGCTCGGCTTCGACATGGTCGAGGCTGGCTGGTCGCCCACGGTGGACAACTATCTCGGCCGCGTCACCAAGGCCCGGATCGTTCAGGCGGTGCGCGAGGCTCGCGGCGAGGACTCCGCGCAGCTGATCGACCACATGAAGAAGGACCTGATGGCACGTGAGGCCGCGCGTCTTCTCGAAGGGTCGAACTGGCTGCCCGAACCGCTGCGCCTCGATGGCGGCGACGTTGTCGACGCCGGCGAAACTGGCACGGAGGATGTGGCGGACGAGACGGCTCCCGACGGCGATGCCGCCGAGCTGCCGGCCTTCCTCGCCGACGATGCCGTCACTTCCTCCGAAGTGCCTGTGACCGTCAGCGACGAGACGACGGAAAACCTCCAGGCGGCCGAGTAATCGGCCTCCCGCTTCGCACCGGGCCCGGCATCTCCGCCGGGCCCTTTTTCGTATTCCGACATGGAGAAATACGCATGTCAGCTCATACTGTCTACGATTCCGCCCCGTTGGGGAGCCTCATCCGCTACTCCGACGGCACTCCGAAGCCGCCCGCTCGTTTCAGAAAGAAGCTCTCCGCCTGGGAGAGCCGCAACGGCACCGGTCGCCTGATCAGGAAGGAGCCGCCACGGTCGCGCGCGACCTATAGCTCGCCAGCATGCTTCACCTTGCATGAAGGTGATTTCGGGGAGGGCGGGGTCATCGTCGTCTCGGTCCGGCACACCTGGTCCGTCGAGAGCGACCTGCGTTTTGTGATCGTCGAGCGCCCCGCCATCGGCATGGTCCGCGTCCTGCAGGACCTCGGCGACAGCCCGGAACTCCTGCATCTCGCCAGGGATCGGGACGCGGCAGAACGCTGGCTCGCCAGCAATCCGTACAGCCGAGCCTATCTCAAGGAGGTCTCCGCCGACGAGGTCGGCGCCGATTTCGTCGAGGGCCGCGCGGCCGCCTGACCGTTTCACCACACAGAACCAACCGACGACAGGCCCGGGGTCGCGCGAGCGATTGTCGGGCCTGTTCCACTTCATGGAGATCGACATGTTCGACTGGAACAGAAGCTGCTCCTATGACGAGCAGCAGAAGAGACGTTTTCACACGACAGCCCGTTCGCGGCTGAAGAAACTCGCCGCCGAGCTTGCCTTGCCGCCCGGCAGCTATGACCTGCGCTCGAACAAGGCAGGTATCGCCGTTTCAGGCGAAGTCACCCTGCACCATGACCGCGCCTATATCCAGGTCGGCCAGTTCGGTCTGTCCTCCGGGCACGGCATTCTGATCCGCACCTGCAAAGGCCGTAAGGACTATACCGGTGGGCCTAACCACTTCGTCGCGCTCACCATGCTCGACGACATTCCGGCGCTCGCCGCGGCCGTTCGCGCCATCACCGGCGTCGGACGGGGTGCCACAATTCCCGCGGATCGTCGCGCCGCCTGAACCCGCCACCTCGGGCATCGGAAGCCTGCGGCGTCGCCGATGCAAACCGCATGTCGCCCAGAGCCACCCGCCACGAACACACCACACCCATCACCTTCGAAAGGACGAGGAGATGAGCACGCACAGGATCAGGATCATCCAGGTCTTCAAGACAACGCGAAGCATCGAAATTGATGTCGAGGCAGAAAATGAAGACCAGGCCTTGGAGGAGGTCTCGTCCGGCGCCGTCGACACGCCCGAATTCGACGATCCGCGCTGGCTGACCGGCTGGGATCTCCAGAACGAGGAGGTAGAGCGGGCATAAAGCGTCAGCGCAGGTCGAATACGAACCTCGGTGCCTGTCGTCACCGGGGTCTAGTCGCAATTTCTCGACAATGGCGCCGGCGATCCCGACCGCTATCTCCTTTCATTCCATCAACACCACGGAGCTCCCCGATGGCCACGCTCGAAACCCGTCGTTTCGTCGTGATCTCCACGGCGCATGTCTCGGAGACTACGGCCAAGCGGCTCGACAATACGCCGGCCAAGGAATGGCCCTGCCTCGGCGGCCCGTACGGCGAATATGGCTGGTTCCTCCACGCGCATGACGAGAACGCCGGCGTCTGGCCCGACGCCATTCCTGACGAACTCTTCAACGTCATGATTTGGGCTCGCAGACAGCGCTTCGACTACATCCTGTTCGATTGCGACGCTGACCAGATCGAAGAACTACCCGCATTCGACTGGTAGGCGCCGGCATCGTCTTCCGATCCGCGGCGCCGCTTCAGCCGTTGCGGGAGGGGGAGAGGGGGGCCGGTTGCGGGTGGGCGCTGGTGCGGCGGGGAGGCGTGCCTTGTCCGCGGCGTCTCGCATTGCGTCGATGATCGTCGATCAGCGGCGGCAATTGCGACAGGCGGCCATGCTCACAGGTCCCCCGCAGGACCAGCATCCAACATCACCATGTTCATTCATCCGAGCCCGGCCTTAGCGCCGGGCTCCTTCGTTTCAGGAGGCAAACATGCAGTCACCGCACTTCGCCTTTGGCAGTCCATCACCCGATCAGGGTGCCCTGGAGAATAGGGAAGATCAGATCATGGCGCTTCTTGGCGCTCTCGGCATCGAGGAGATCGAATTCTCACTCAATGGAGGTGGCGATTCCGGCGACACCACGCTCGAACATGTCCGCTATGCCGATGGCCACGACGAGAATCGTCTTCCGGACATCCCCATCGGCTTTCACCCCCATGGTGAGGCTTACACGCTGGAACGTTACCTCGAAAGCCTCGCATCCGATCTGCCCGAAGGTGACTGGGTCAACAATGAGGGCGGTTACGGCGAGGTCTTCCTCAGGCCAATGGCCGATGAGGACGAACGGTTCGAATGCAATATGACTTTCCGCGATGAGGATGAGTACGAGGACGAAGACGACTTCGACGAAGATCTCGATGATGCCGACGAGGCCGACACCGTCCACCCGAAGCTGACGGGCGAAGATGCCAAAGCGGAGGAGGACACCCGATGAACACCGCCTCCTCTGCCTCAAACTGGGCCGACCTGCACGCCCGTTCCGCCAAGGAGCTGTTCGCCAGTGTGCCGGCATTTGCCAAATGCGGCACGCACCCCGCCATTGCGGCGCTGACAGTCCTGTCGGCCTTGGCAAAAACGGCGATTGCGGCCAAACGTTCGGACAACAGCGTCGCTGCCCGTGTCGTCATCAGCCCAAAGCCCGATGCCGATCCTGCTGTCCTGCGCCTCATCAGACATATGGGGGCAGCAATCACCGGGAATGCATGCCATGCCCGCAACACTGTGCCCTTCGATCCCGGTACCTTGCTCGAACGATCCGGATATCTCGAACTGCTGGCCAAAGCGATCAAAGCCGGGGCGAACGAGTCCGAACTCAGCGACATGGCCGGCATGATCTCGAAAGCCATCGCGAAACTGTCATCGCAGGTCAGCCATCTGGCCGACACGCATCTCGATCGTCTCTTGCGCCGGGATCTGCCCCAGATGGACGAACGCCCGACGGGGCCTTCCTCGACGCTGGAGTGGCTGCTGGCGGTGGATCGCTCGGGCGAGATCGAGCGGCCGAACCTCTTGATGCGTCGCTGGCAGGCCCTTGGGATCTATGCAGCGCTCTCGACGGTCCTGCGCGAAAAGCCGATCACGCTCGCCATAGATGAGGGCCGACCGCTCAATCCGACCCTGATGGGTCGGCTCGGAACCTCGGCGGCTGAACTGAGAGCCCTTCGTGGCGCACGGACCTTCTCGAACGCGCTCCGGGCGGGCGTCGATCTGGAACACGCCGTCGTCGAGCTCAAGGCCCATAGTGTTCCGCTCACTGAATGGCCGGGCCGGGGTGAACCTGATCAGGCCCAGGCATGGCTCCAATCGCCCTGGGCCGGTGTTCATCGCAACACTATCATCAGGGTGGACTATGTCGGCAACCAGCATTCACGCGATGCCATCGGCGCGCTCGCCGAGGATATTCTACGGCCGCTTGCCGTCCATCGCGCTGCGATCGCAAAACGCGGCGATCTTGCTTACAGCTTCCTTCAATCGTTCGAATTCCCGGCTGGGTTGAGGAATAGCGAGGACCGACAGACGTTCCTTGCCGTCCTCAACAGCGCAATTATCGGCCCACGCGGCATCAAGGCCTTCGAGGAGGCGGTCGAAACATGGCATCGCCGCGTCGCGACAATCTCGGCGGTTCGCCACGAGCGCAGGGCCGACCGGCCCGGCTGGCCGTCGATCTGTCCACCATGGCACTGTGAGACGGGCGTCTACGAGATCGAACCCATCACTTCGGCGGCAGGGCTGGTCGAGGAGGGCAACAGGCTCGACCACTGCGTTGGTGGCTACTATCAGCAATGCCGCTCCGGAGCCGTGCAGATACTGTCGCTGAAGCGAGACGGAACGCACGCCGCGACGATCGAACTCAACCTATCCGGAACGACAGCCGACCCGCTGTCCTTCAGGGTCGGTCAGTTCAAGGCACATCGCAACAAGAGGCCGGACGACGACTTGCATGACGTCCTTCGTGCCTTTGTTGCTGCCCTGAACAGCGGTACCCATCCGATTTTCGGAACGCAGCTCGCGGCCCATCGCAAACGCATGGAGCGGGAGGGCGACTATCTCTGGAGTGCGCGCGCACTCCCGATCGCACATGCTCGGGAGGTGTTCCCGCTCTATCTGCCGCTGTTACCGCGCGGCACACCCACTGACCTCGATACCTGGGCCGAACAGACCGGCCTCACTGCCGCCCTCGATCGCGCCGTGACGCTGCTTTCACGCTCGGCCTGATCCGGCCATTTCCATTCCATTCCCATAAGGAGGACCGTACGATGCATCCGTACGACCATGCCCGCTCGTCCGCGAAAATCCACGGCGGCTGCTGGAGCGACTATTTTTCCATCCATGCCTGGTTCGACGCCAGCAAAGCCGTCCAATGCCGGTTCACGCACAGGGCGCTTCGACATCATGTCGAGGGCGTCGCGGAGGCCGTTTCGATTTTCGGGCCCTCCGTCATCAATAGTAATGGCGTGAAGGTCGCGACCGAGCAACTCGGCATGCAGCACCTTGAAGAAGACTGCACGTATCCGCCTGAAGCGACGGTCTGGCTTATAGATTTCGATCCACCGGGCTGGCTGCCGACCTCGGAACCGGACAGCGCCGAACTAGCCAATGCCAGCGCTGCCCGATTCGGCGGTGACCCGGGCGCCTATTTCGCATTGCACGCTTGGTTCCTGGAGACCCGGAACTGGTCGGACGGGCCGGAGCACCTTGCATTCAGGCACCATGCCTTCGGCATCTTCGAAGCCGAAGCGCGATTCAGCCCGGTGATCGCTTTGGATGGCGGCAAGGCCGTGCCGACGCGCGTGGTGGCCGAGCACCACGTACAGCAAGTTCTCGGTCGCGTTCCGCCCGCCAACGACTTCCTCAGGCGCATCAAGGGCGAGCGCTGGATGCTGCAAGCGACATCGCCTCGCAAGCTCGGGCTCGACTGATCCCCTGACCCACCGCGGCCGGCCAGCTCGGTCGGCTTTCACGACACCCCAGGCAGTTGCGACGACGCGGTTCACGCGGCGCGGCGTCGACCTGCGCTCAGGAGAAGCCTCATGACCACGCATCCACCCTTCAGGAAAGTGCTCGACGGCGTCGCCACGCGCGAAGAGATGTTCCAGCTGTTCAACCACCACCAAGATAACCCCGATTTCGATCCCCTTTCCGGCAAGCCGTACGCCGGCGAGTGGTTCGAGATCGAGGCGACCCAATATCACTTCATGCTCGGGCTGCTGCCACCGCTCTTCCAGAGAACCGGCATGTTCGGCATGTCCGAATACAAGGCCGGCAACGTCACGAGTGTGTTCTTCGCGATCAGGATCCGTGGGCGCGAACACTGGTTCCACGGCTTCTGCGACCTTACCGACAGACAATCCCCGGACAAGATGCGCGCCGCAATCATCGCACACGAAACGGGCGCGACCGACAGCATGACCCGCGAGGAAAAGCTCGAGGCGATCTGGAACGCGACGCACCCGGACTTCAAGGGCATCTCCGGCGAGACCAATCCCGAAGCCTGGCCGCCGGAGCATCACGGCAAGCGAACCATTCTTGCTTACGCCGTCGGGCAGGGCACGATCCTCAAGCTTCTGGAGGATCTGTCCGACGAAGAGATCGACATCCGAATGCCTGCAATCCGAGCACGATCCAGGAAAGGAGGGAAAAACGATGCGGACCCATCGTAAGCAACCGCCACAGGCGCCCAAGCACACCTATGAAGCCCACTCGACCTATACGGCCGGCCTTGGTGTGCCGGATCGTCGCCAATACCGACGCACGCCGCCAGGAGCGCCAACCGCTGCCGATCTCGTATGGCCCGGCGACACGGTTGCGACCACCTACAACACCGGTGGCGTCGTCATAGAGGTGAAAGAGTATTTCTATGCCGCACCCACCGGCGAGACCCTGTCTCACTTCACGATCGTCTATGTCCCGGCCGACCGGGCAACAAAATACCGCGATACCGACCACCACTGGATCAATGAGTGCGTCGCCGTCGACGGCCGCATCCTGATGTTGTTCGAGGCCAACGCGGATGAGGTCTTCGTTGTCGACCGTGCCCAATCGGTCGAACCGCGGCGCTCCAGGACCATCCTGATCACAGAGGGCACGCCGATGAGGACGTCGTGACCCGATCGACGGGATATCGGGATCATCCCAATTGAAAAGAAAAACTCATGATAACTCCAGGTCGCATACGCGCAGTCAGGCAGAATATCGAGTCCTTCGGGCAACACCTGTTCCAGGTGTTCGGCGACGGACCGGACCGGGCTTCACCTATACGATCGGCAACACCGACCGTGGTCTGCCCGAGCTTCTTCTGATTGGCGACTTCCCATCCCACATCGCCGCAGGACTGCTCAACGAGCTCGGCGCCAAGATGCGGGAAGACGGCAAGCCGCTTGCCACCGGCCTTGTCGATATCGGTTGGTCGATTCCGGTCAAGGTCCGCCAGGCCGGTCCGCTTGCGCGCTCGCGCTACACCATCCAGGTCGGTGAATATCTTGGCCATGACCGCTACAGCGTTCTGCAGGTCATGGTCTGCGACGAGAATGGCCGCTATCCCGGCGACGCCGGCTGCGCGCCACGCTGCGACGTAGATCGGTCGTAACCCACCGCCGCTGCCGGTTTGCCGGCGCATTCCCCACACCCATCCGCGAGGTCAAACCGATCGCCGGTCATTCGGCGGACTGCGCGCGATCTATTCCGGAAAGGAAACATCCATGGCCAGAAAAGCGTTCTTCGCCGCCTTCATCATCGATGAAGACAGCTATACACCCGAGCCCGATCCGGTTGACCACCATTTCGTTGCCGCGGACCTCGCCCAGTCGAGTTTTGGCGAGCAGTCCGGCGTTTCGAACATTATCGTCTGGAGCTCCGCCGACGAACTTGTCGCTTATCATCGTCAGCGCGGTCTCATAACGGCCGACTACCTCATTGGCGAACAACCCGGACACAGCGAGCGGTTCCTGCACACGCCGGAGGCCTGCCCCTCGAACCACTGGAACCGCAGCGACATCTGCGCTGACTGTGGCGCCGATCTTAGCACGACGGACAATGACAGCGCGACACCGCCTGCCGATGCCGCGCCATCGTTCCGCGACCAGCTTTCGTCACCGATGCGCGACACGCTGGCCTTCGAATATTACGAGGTAAGGCCCTGCATCGAGTGCGATCGTCAGGTGACCTCCTACCGTAACGAGGACGAGTTCGGCGCCGAACTTGCCAGATCCCAGAAAGCGCGCCGGGAGTTCCGTGCGTTCTGGTCGCTCTATGAGGTGGATCGGAACGCCACCACCGCGATCGGCGACTTCGTCTCGAAAGATGCCGCGCATGAGGTGATGAACGCGATCCTTGCGGTCCCTGCTGCGGTCCGCAACGCTCTTCAGGGTGCACGACCCGCAAGAAACGAGGACCGGGACGGCATCGAGCAGACTGCACGATCTGCCGCCGACTGGCTCGATGACATGATCAACCAGTCCTCGAACGATCAGCGGATCTGATCTCGCCAGGTTCCGCACTTTCCCTGAACAGCTCGTCGAAGCTCGGCATCGCCGGGCTTTCGCATTTCCAGGGCCTGCGCGAGCGGTCCTTCAACCAAGGAGAACCCCTATGTCACGCCTCAACGATCCGGAGAACTTCCGCGGCCGCGTCAACTATGCGGCCCAAGTCATTGCCTATGGGCGACGTCCGACGCGGGCCTTCGATAGTTGTTTTGAGAACTATGATGGTGACGAAGTTGCGACCGCGATCCTGCGCCGCTCGAAAAAGAACGCCCGTCTGGCCGCCAATCTCCAGCGCTATCTCAGCCTCGCGTCCATCGAGGCTGCTGCTGAACGGCTCGCCGATGTTCCAACCCGAAAGCTGCGCGAAGTGGCGCGGCAGACGCGCGCCCGCCAGAAGGCCGAATTCGACGTCTGGTTAGAACAGCAACGGAAGACCGATGCCGTAGAGACCGCAGACGAGACCACCGCCGACGCAAGGAGCCCGTCATGACCAACGATCCTGCCGTCACATTTCATCGGACACAGGAAGGCCGTCTCGCAGCGCAGCTCGACGGTTATGCCATGATCGCCTTTCCCGCCAGGGACGGTCGGATTTCGGTCTGGTCCGCTTTCAATATCGACCGGCCACCGGAGCAGTGGGTGCACGACGACTTCTTCATCTGCGGAACCAGCGTCGCCGACGAGGAAGAATTCCGAGCCTATGCTGTCGAATTCGCCGCACATATCGCCGAAAAGGCAACGCTCCCGCGCATGAGCATTCGTTCAGGCCACAGCACTCCATGGGGCATGGCAGATGCCTCGCATCGGTACGGCGAAGGCGTCATCTTCCATTCGTCGCCATCACATGGCGGGTTCGAGCTCAGCGCGGAATCCAACGCGCGTGTGCATGAGGCGTGGCGCAGTCCCGACCGGTTCTATGAGGAAGATATCGACTGGGCGAAGGTCGCCCATGCCTTCCCGCAGCTCTTTACTGCGTATGAGCGGAGGGAGGCCGACATCACGCTTCGGAACTGGGAGCCGGATGCCTATGAACAGATCCACGGTGTCACGCTTGAACCGGGCCAATTTATGTTGCGGTGAGGCGAAGCAAACATCGGTAGGCGCCGAACGACGCGACAAACTATCTCTCTACAACCTGCATATCGAACGGGCACGCGCCTGCGGACGCGCGGCATCGCAGGCCGCTGCGCGGGAGGCAGAGGGGGGCCGGGAGGAGGCCTTTGGGGTCGGGGCGCGGAAAGGCGTCCGACACAGTCGACCCTGAAGATCAACGACCGAGCTTCCCGGAACTAACTGGAGCAAGACCGATGTGTAGAGTGCTCAACAAGCACGTGAGCGGGATTCCTGCCGGAGCCCGCTATATCGGACGCGGATCGAAATGGGGCAATCGCTTCATCATCGGCCGCGACGGCGATCGCGCGACAGTGATCGCCAAGCACGAGCGATGGCTCGCCGACCAGCATGACCTGTTGCGTGCGCTGGACGAACTGCGCGCTTGCGATCTGGTTTGCTTTTGCGCACCGCAGCCCTGCCTTGGCGACCTGCTTTGCCGACTGGCGAATGCAACGCGCGACGAACGCATCGCCTGGTGGCGCATGATCAAGGCCGCCGCGTAACCGATCGTCGATCGACGAACCGCGGTCCGCTCGATCCGCGGCAACCCCGTCCATCGACACCACCGACTTCCTTTCCCTGCCCGGCACTCGCGTCTGGCATCGCTTTGTCACGACAGGAGCAAGACCATGCCGAAATTCACCATCGAAACCACCTACCGCATGCCTCACTACCGGCATACCACGTATGAAGCCCCGACAGCGGAGGAAGCATGTCGCCTCGCCATCGAGGACGACAATTGGTCGGGCGAGCTACGCGACTTTGAGTGCTGCGGGCCTACCTACGTCACGGGTATCTGGAAAGGCGACAGCTCCGCCTACGAGGGTGAAGACATCGCGGTGCCCTCGCATTTCGACGAGGCGATTCAACGCAAGGCCGATCATTTCCCTGAACTGCTCGACCAGCTCGCCTTCGTCGCCCAGCCGATGGGTGTCTCGAAGGTGGACGACGAACGCTGGCTGCCGAAGGCGATGGCAGCGGTGGCGAAGGCGAGGGCGATCATCGACGAACGCCGTGATCCCGATGAGCAGAGTTGACCATCGCGCTAGCGGCGCAGGGCCTTTGGTAGCCGTCGCTTCCAACGCTGCCCACGTGGCAACGTCGGTTCATCGCGACGCCTGGCGCGTTTGCGGAATCGCCGCGAAGGCTCTTCGGCAAGTTCCTCTGTCTCGACCGCTGCATGATGCTGGTCGATCTGCGGTCCAACACCGACAGAATCTCGCGCTTTGCTATTGGAGGTCGTTTCTGGCCCAGCCTCCAAGGCGTCCACGCGATCAACCGCGAGCACGGGATCGACTTTGTGTCGCCGCGCGGCCTGTTCGGAATCGCCCGTAGGATCGCGCAGTGGATCGCTGGCAATAGCGGCAAGATCCAGGTCGCCCCAGATCGAATGCCGTTTTGCCAGATTGCCACGCTTTTTCTTCACTTCCACGACGAAAGGTCGGGCAGGCCGCCTCATAGACTGGGTCCTTGATGAGAATCGATCCGGTCAACGAATCCATGTCACGTTTACTTCGACCATGGCCAACGGTCCATCACCTCTGCGCCCGGATCGGCACGGAGGGAACCCTGCACATCGGTGTCGGGTGCAGGACCTTCCCGCTCGTCGGCCACAGTAGTGGGTTCGACCGGCAATCCTTCCGGCGTCTCGACTAGCAAGGCTCGTCACGGACCCGATGCTGGTCCGAAGCCGGACTTTCCGTTTCCAACCTGATCTCAGGAGATTCCCATGCTGATCTATCGTCTCGGATGGAGACCGCTCGTCCAAGCTCCGGGTGTCATCGCCTGGGCAATCAACGCCTTTGCATTCCCGCGCGACCGCGCCGTCGTCACGGAAACATGGCCCGGACGGCAGGAGGCGCACGCCAGGCTCCTTCTGTCTCGTGACCTTCCCTACAGGATCGAGGGCGACACCATCGTCCTCGACGTTCCGGAAACCAACGATCCAGCCGCTAAAACAAAGGCCGCCGCACTCGGGACTGCGTGCAGAACGCGGGAGGCAGGACGATGACCAAATATGTCGTCAAACTCCGGTTCTGGCTTCGCTGCTGGGACAGCATGACAATCGACGCGGGCAGCGATGCCGATGCGATCGCCATGGCGCCGCAGGTCGCACGCGAGCTGATGCTTGCGACGGGCTTTCCGGAATCGGTCGAAGCCGATGAGCGCCGCGATGGGCTCATTTCCTACATCGACCGCGTTGATGCGGAGGGGCGCAACGAGATTGCGGAGGCGATCGAGTTCGACGGCGCCCATCGGCTGTTCCCAGAGGCCGCCGCCCTGATTTCGCGTCTTGCGCAACTTCAGGTCGACGATGTGCGAACCGCGGGTGAGCTGCAGCGGATTCTGACCAATCTCATCCTTGAAGCCCGCGACATTGCACCGGACGTCCCGCCGCGGTCCGGATCGCTAGAGGCCAGCGAGAGGTAAAGGCCTGCTCGAGATCCCTTCGCAAGCTCTTCGTCCATGTCGCCGGAGGGAGGGTGGGGCCGGGAGGAGTGCGGCCTTGCCGGGGCGGAGAGTGCGCGTCGGCGGGGCGGACACTCTCTTCCGCGAAAGGACATCTCCATGAACATCGTCACGACCACATCGGCCGTCGCCCGGACGGCCGCTCCCCCTGTCGACACCATCGACACCGCCCAAGCGATCCTGCAGGCGGCCACCCAGCTTCTACTCTTCCTCGAACAGGGCAAACCCATCACCACCGGCGCACTGCGCGTTGCCATGACGGACAGCTTCGGCGGCACCGACGCTCAGGGCTTCTGGGTCTGGAAGGACGCCTATGAGGCGCTAGAAGCCGCCCAGGTCATGTTCATCCGCCGCCTTGGACCGGCGATCCTGTCCCGGTCGACCTCGCCGCAGGCGACGCTGGCGATGATCAAACGCATCGCATGGCTCGTTCCGACGCACACGCGCCGCTCGGGCGAGAGCCAGGCCATGCAGCAGCTGTCGACGCCGTTGCCGCTCTCCTTCGTCACGGCCCACGCGGCGGCGATCGCCGCGTCGGACCTCGTCCTCGAGCCCTCGGCCGGCACCGGTCTTCTCGCCGTCCATGGCGAGATCGCCCGCGCCTCGCTCGTGCTCAACGAGCTCGCCGCCACGCGCGCCGATCTGCTCGGCCTGCTGTTTCCGCGCATTCCCGTCTCCCGGCACGACGCAGCCCATATCGACGACCACCTCGATACCGGCATCGAGCCGTCCGTCGTGCTGATGAACCCGCCCTTCACCGTGGGAGCCTTTGTCGACGGCCATGTCGCCGATGCCGCATGGCGACACCTTTCCTCCGCATTAGCACGCCTGCGCTCGGGCGGCCGTCTTGTCGCCATCACCGGCAGTGGCCTGTCTCCCGAGAACCCGAAATGGCGGCCCGCCTTCGAGCGGCTGCAGCAGCAGGGCAGGGTCGTTTTCACCGCGGCGATCGACGGCCGTGTCTATACCCGCCATGGCACGACGGCGGAAACCCGCCTGACCATCATCGACAAGATCCCTGCGTCCGATCCGTCCAAATTCGCGGCCTCGCCGAGCAAGGCGAATGATGTCCAGACGCTGCTGTCGTGGATCTCCGACCTGCCGCCCCGGACACCGGGCGGATTTCCGGATTCGATCGGCGCCCTGTCGAATGACGTCCTGCGCGATGCCGCCAGGCAGATGGCGAGGCGATCTGCGGGGCGCGCCGCACCCGCCGCAGCTGCGGCGTCCGTTGCGAAGATCGCCCGGCCGGTCCGTCCGCTCGCCCGGGCGAAGCCCACTGGTCCGGCCATGCCAGCCGTCACGCCTGCCGTTCCCCTTGCCTATGAGCTGCGCGACTGGATGCCGGAGGAGGGCGGCAGGCTCACCGACACGATCTACGAGCCCTATGTGCTGCAGTCGATCCATATCCCCCGCGCCAAGCCGCATCCGACGCCGCTGGTCCAATCGGCCGCTATGGCCGCGGTCGCGCCGCCGAAGCCGTCTTACCGACCGCTCCTGCCCGACGTGATTGTCGATGAAGACCTGCTGTCGGACGCCCAGCTCGAAAGCGTGATCTATGCCGGCGAGGCGCATTCCGGCCATCTCGCCGGCAGCTGGACAGTCGACGAGACCTGCGACGTCGTCTCGGCCGCGCCAGAGGGTGCCGAGAGCGCTGTCCGTTTCCGCCGTGGATGGTTTTTGGGCGACGGTACCGGCTGCGGCAAGGGCAGGCAGGTCGCCGGCATCATCCTCGACAACTGGCTGCAGGGCCGACGCCGTGCGATCTGGATCTCGAAATCCGACAAGCTGCTCGAGGACGCCCAGCGCGACTGGGCAGCACTTGGCCAGGAGAGGCTTCTTGTCCAGCCACTCTCGCGCTATCGGCAGGGCACGCCGATCCGCCTTGCCGAAGGCATCCTGTTCACGACCTATGCGACGCTGCGCTCCCAGGAACGCGACGGCAAGAAGTCCCGCATCGCCCAGATCATCGACTGGGTAAGCCAAGAGGCGGGAAGGATCGCAGGTCCGACAGGGATTGGCGAAAACCAGGCGGGCAGGGCGGAGGGCTCGCCGGGGACAAAAAAGTCATTTGATGGCGTCATCGTCTTCGATGAGGCCCATGCCATGGCCAACGCAGCCGGCGGCAAAGGCGAGCGCGGCGACGTAGCGCCGTCGCAACAGGGCAAGGCCGGACTGCGACTGCAGCATGCGCTTCCCGACGCCCGTATCGTCTATGTTTCGGCGACCGGCGCGACCGCGGTGGAGAACCTGGCATATGCCCAGCGCCTCGGCATCTGGGGCAGCGAGGATTTTCCATTCGCCAATCGCGCCGAGTTCGTCGCGGCGATCGAGGATGGCGGCGTTGCCGCGATGGAAGTGCTCGCCCGCGATCTCAAATCGCTCGGGCTCTACACGTCGCGTTCGCTCTCCTATGACGGCGTCGAATACGACCTGCTCGAGCACGAGCTGACCGAGGAACAGATCCGCATCTACAATGCCTATGCGGACGCCTTCCAGGTCATCCACAACAATTTGACCGCCGCGCTCGAGGCGGCCAACATTACCAGCGAAACCGGCACGCTGAACCGCAACGCCAAATCGGCGGCGCGCTCGGCATTTGAGAGCACCAAGCAGCGCTTTTTCTCGCATCTGATCACGTCGATGATGACGCCGACGCTGATCGGCGCGATCGAGCAGGACCGTGCTGACGGTCATTCGGCCGTCGTGCAGATCGTCTCGACCGGCGAGGCGCTGATGGAACGTCGGCTCGCCGAGATCCCGACTGAGGAATGGTCCGATCTCCACGTTGATGTGACGCCGCGTGAGTACGTCGGCGGGTATTTGATGCACTCCTTCCCGACCCAGCTGTTCGAGGAATATTCGGACGCGGAAGGGAACGTCTATTCGCGTCCCGTGCATGACGTTGACGGCAATCCCGTGCAATGCCGCGAAGCCGTGCGCCGGCGCGACGAGATGATCGAAAAGCTAGCCTCTCTGCCGCCGGTCGGCAGCGCGCTCGACCAAATCCTCCATCATTTCGGCACCGACATCGTCGCCGAGGTCACAGGGCGTTCGCGACGCATCGTGAGGAAGATCGGCCGCGACGGCGACCGGCTCGCCGTCGAGAACCGTCCGGGTTCGGCCAATCTCGCCGAGACGCAAGCCTTCATGGATGACGACAAGGGCGTGCTGATATTTTCCGACGCCGGCGGCACCGGCCGGTCTTATCACGCCGATCTCGGGACCAGGAACCAGCGGCTGCGTAAGCACTACCTGCTGGAAGCCGGCTGGCGCGCCGACAACGCCATCCAGGGTCTCGGCCGAACCCACCGCACCAACCAGGCGCAGCCACCACTGTTCCGGCCGATGGCCGCCAACGTGAAGGCCGGCAAACGCTTCCTGTCGACGATCGCCAGACGGCTCGACACGCTCGGCGCGATCACGCGCGGCCAGCGCCAGACCGGCGGGGCAGGGCTGTTTCGGTCCGAGGACAATCTCGAAAGTCCCTATGCCCGTGCGGCGCTCCGCCAATTCTACTATCTTCTGCATCAAGGCAAGATTGACGGCTGCTCGCTCACGAGTTTCGAGGCGGTCACCGGCCTGTCGCTGACCACCGACGAAGGCGGCTTGCGCGACGAGTTGCCGCCGATCACGACCTGGTTGAACCGGCTGCTCGCGCTGCGCATCGAGACCCAGAACCTGCTGTTCGAAGTGTTCGAGCAACTGATGACGGCAAAGATCGAAGGCGCTATTGCCGCCGGCACCTACGACAAGGGTCTGGAGACGATCACGGCGGAGAGCATCGTCGTCACCGATCGCCGGACCGTCTACACGCATCCGGTCTCGGGCGCGCAATCGCATGTGCTGACCGTTGCCCGCAAGGATCGCGTCAGGCCGCTCGGGCTGGTCGACGCGCTCGGGATCGCCCGTGCGGAACCGCAGTCGGTCCTGCTCGTGAACACGCGATCAGGTCGGGCAGCACTTCAGCTTCCGACAGCGAGCCTCATGCTCGACGACGGCACGGTCGAGCACCGTGTTCGACTTCTGCGGCCGACCGACGAGCTGCGCTTCGGTCTCGACGCACTTGCCGAAACCCACTGGCAGCCGGCCGATCGGAAACTGTTCTGCGAATTGTGGCAGGCGGAAGTCGCCTCCGTGCCGGAGTTCACCACCAGCACCTTTCACATCGTCACGGGTTTGCTTCTGCCGATCTGGCGGCGGCTTCCGGACCATGACTGTCAGGTCTACCGCATCCAGACCGATGCCGGCGAACGCATCATCGGGCGTCACATCGCGCCGACGGTGGTCCCGACCATGTTCCGCAATCTCGGTATCGACAATGTCCCGACGCTCGCGCCAGACGAAGCATGGGCAGGCCTGGTCGAAGGACGGATCGGCTTGCAGCTTGCCGACGGCCTGGTCCTGCGCCGCAGCCGCGTCATGAATGACTACCGCGTCGAACTGATCGGCTTCACCGATGCGATGGTGCCGCGGCTCAAGGCTCTCGGCCTCATCTCCGAAATCATCTCATGGAAGCTCAGGCTGTTCATTCCGACCTCTGCGCAGGGGTCGGCCATGCTGGCCTCGCTTCTCGAGCGCCATACGCTGGTCGGGGTCACCGACCGCACTGCAGCGGCTTGAACGGAGGCGATCATGACCGGCTCGGCCTCCGAGCTGGCGCGCCGTCTCGGCGACCATGCCGAAGCGGTGTGCCGCGAATATCTCTCCAACGGCCATCGCTCCGGCAACCACTGGATCGTCGGCGACGTCCGCAACACGCGAGGCCGCTCGATGCATGTGCGGCTCATGGCCAACGCCAAGGGCCCTGCGGGGAAGTGGGTCGATGAACAAAGCGGGGAACATGGCGATCTGCTCGACGTGATCGAAGCGAGCTGCGGCCTCACGGAGTTCCGCGAGGTCGCGGACGAGGCACGTCGCTTCCTCGCCATGCCGCGAACACAGTGGCCGACCACCGACGCGCAGCGTCACCCGGCCGCGGCACGCGGCTCTCCCGACGCCGCGCGTCGCCTGTTCGGCATGTCGCAGCCGATCGCCGGCACGCTTGCCGGACGCTACCTTGCCGGCCGCGGCATCATCTTGACCGCGCGCGAGCGCGCCCTGCGCTTCCATCCCGGTTGTTACTACCGGGATCTCGTGACCGGCGAGACGCAGACCCTGCCGGCGCTGATCGCTGCGGTCACCGGCGTCGACGGACGGATCACGGGGCTGCAACGCACCTGGCTGGACCCGACAGGCAACGGAAAGGCCCAACTCGTCGATCCCCGCCGCTCGCTCGGTCACCTGCTTGGCAACGCGATCTGGCTTGGCCTCGATCCCGGTGTGCCCATTCCAGTCATGGCCGCCGGCGAAGGCTTCGAGACGATGGCATCGCTCCGGACGGTGATGCCGGCGCTGCCGGTGGCCGCCGCCACTTCGGCCAATCACCTCGCCGGCCTGTCCTTCCCGCCCGGCTGCCGTCGCCTCTACATCGCGGCCGATGCGGACGCTGCCGGCCGGCATGGTATCGAGCGTCTCAGCCAGCGCGCGGGCAAGGCCGGAATCCTCGCTCTGGCGTTGCGGCCGCAGCTTGGCGACTTCAACGACGATCTGCGCCATCTCGGCGCGGCTTCGCTCGCCGCGTGGCTCAGCGATCAGCTCGCCCCGGTCGACGCCCGTCTGTTCCTGCCGTGCGGATGATCGGCTCCGGTCGGCAGGCGGGCAGGGGCGGCGTCGCCGAAAGCCTGCAGACATGGCGGCGGTCCCATCGGAGAGGCCGCGCCCGCGGCCTGCCTGAGAGGCGATCCCTGCCACCCCCCGTTCGCGGCCGCAACGGCTGCGCCGTCCTCCGCTTCGCTCCGGCCTTCGGTGCGGCCGCGCCCGGGGCGCGGCCGGGTTTCGCTGTCAGGCCGCGATGGGCGCGGCAACAACCGACGGAGACACGCCATGACCTACGGGCTTCCTTTCGAACACGGCTACGAGCCCTACCACGCCTCCTCGCCGACCGATCGCGTCATCCTCGAACTGCAGATGTACGGCCATCGTCCGCATCAGGATGAGCCCGATCCCCGGCCGCTGCCCGACGACGAGGTGATCCGGGCCGGCCTCGCCGGGATCGTCGAGACCTTCGCCGGCATGTTCGGCGACACCAGGCTCGAACCCGACCTCGACGACCTGCTCTGGTCCTTCACCAACGTCTTCCATCGCGCCGCCGAGCGCGTCGCCCGCAGCCTGGACCGTAACGAAGACGCCCAGCGCTCGAGCCAGAACGAGCAGGACGGCTCCGAGGTGAAGTCCGTCGAGCTGGAACGGCTCACGGCCGAAGGCATCACCTATATCGAGCGCCGCAACGTGCTGGAAATCATGCGCGACGAGGCCGCTGACCTCTACGAGGCGCAGACGGGATCGGCCTGGCGGCCGCGCACCGGCTCCAAGGTCAGTCACCAGGCGATGACCGCGTCAGTGATCGATAGTCGCGACTTCCTCGCCGCTCGCCGCCGGGCCGAGACCGAGGTGCTGGTACCGGCCGGCACCAAGATCGCCTTCGCCGGCGGCCTCGAGTGCAACGAGCACGACAGGATCTGGGACGCGCTAGACAAGGCCCGCGACAAACATCCCGACATGGTCCTGCTGCACGGTGGCAGCCCGCGCGGCGCGGAACGCATCGCCGCCTGCTGGGCCGAGAACCGCAAAGTCACGCAGATCGCCTTCAAGCCGGACTGGAACCGGCACGCTAAGGCCGCCCCGTTCCGTCGCAACGATCAGCTGCTCTCGGTGATGCCCTACGGCTTGATCGTCTTTCCCGGCTCCGGAATCACCGAGAACCTGGCCGACAAGGCCCGCCGCCTCGGCATCCCGGTCTGGCGCTTCACGGAGGGTGGCGCGTGAGCGCCCCTTCATTTCCCACGTCGAAGAACCGACCGTCCGCGGTCGGGTTCTTCGTGTGTTCCCACCCGTTCCGACCTGCCGAAGTCAGCGCGGCGGCCAGGCTGTAGGTGCGCCAGTTGCGCCCGGGGCTCAATTCTCCTTCGATCCGTCCTGGCGCGCCGGCCTGCGGCCGGCCGGGCTCTACTCGCGGCGTGCCGCCGCTCCCCCGAGCCGGCTCCGCCGTCTCGGCCTTCAGTGACGATCCCTCGCGCAAGAGGGAGAGAAGAGCCGGGGCGGGGCGGTTGATTTGAGAGAAAGGAAAGCGACCATGGCGATGATATTTCTTGGCGGCTCCCGTGATATCTTCGAACTGCCAATCCCCGCTGTCGAACGGATCGGCGCGATCGTCTCGGCCGAGCACGGCGTGCTGATCGGTGACGCGCCTGGAGCCGATGCGGAGATGCAGGGCCTGCTCGCCGGCTACACCTACGAGCATGTCGGCGTCTTTCATGCCGGGCCGCAACCACGAAACAATCTCGGTGACTGGGCCGCCTATTGCATCCCGCCGCCGCACGGCGCAAAAGGCTTTGCAGTTCACGTCGGGAAGGACCGAGAAATGGCCCGGCGCGCCGATTTCGGCCTGATGGTCTGGGACGGCGCATCGCCGGGCACCTGCCTCAACGTGTTGCGCCTTGCCGTGATCGGCAGCCCCTGCGTCATCTACGACACCTTGCGCGGCAGGGTAGCGACCGTCCACCACATCCCAGATTGGCGCGCCATGGTCCACCATGCCGGCCCTGGCGTCCGTCGCGACGTGGAAGCCCGCATGACTGCGGACGAGCGCCTTGCACTGAAGGGGTGATCGCCACGAGCCAACTTGACTGATCGCGACCGGGCGGCGCGGGCCGGCGAGGACGATCGTCTGCGGGCCTCCTGTCGAAGCCGACCCCATGCGAAACCGCCTCTCGCGACCCGCGGCAATCCTCAGGGACATGCTGCCCGTCCGTCACGCCAAGCGCAAGGCGGTTTCGGATCAGGCAGCGCAAACCCGGCTACCGTTCCTGATCGCGGACCACCTCGCCGGCCTCGGCACCAAGCATCACCAGCCTGCCGCGACGGCGAAACTGGGCGCGTGACGGAAGATGGGGCAGGGATCTCCGCGCGGGACAGTCGGGTTCGGACGGTGATGGAGAGGCAGATCCGCAGGCGAGGCAAACGCATACCCGCGGCCGCCGCGGCGGGCGTTGGGGATCTGCGATGGTGGCCGGAGGCATCGCCTTCGCTCACATCCGGACCATTCCCGTGGTTATGTCGCCTTTGTAGTGGACCGCCTGCTTTTGCGGTCAACCCCCGTTGGGGGTACGCTCGACAAAAATTCAGGAAAATTCGATTTCGGTTTTTGTTTGCGGGCCAGGCACTTTCCTTCCCGCAAGCGGGGCCCTTTGAAAGTGCGGCCCGCTGTCTGCGGCAAATAGAATTTTCCAGAATTTGTGCCGAGTGACCGCAGCAGGACGGCCCTCTCCAGCGGCGCCATCGGGAATGGTCCCGATGCAACCGAAGGAGAAGTACCATGGCCACCACAATCGCAAACCTCACCGCCAAGGCCGACGGCTCGATGGAAGGCGTGTTCGCCACGCTCAGGGTCAACGCCCCGATCACCCTGATCCCGAACACCAACAAGTCCCGCGAGGATGCTCCCGACTACCGCATCGTCAACAAGCGCACGGGCTTCGAGATCGGAGCCGGCTGGCACCGCATCTCCCAGCGTTCGGGCGAGGAGTACCTCTCGGTCAAGCTCGAAGCCCCCGAGATCGGCGTGATCTTCGGCAACCTCGCCCCCGCCCCGGGCGGCGACGAGAACAAGAAGGTGATCCTCTGGAACAACCCGCAGTGAACGCAGCGAGCCGGCCCCGCAAGGGGCCGGCTCTCTTTGTGTTCTACACGATCAGGAGGCTTCCATGAGCCGCTACACCATCACCGTCACCAGCGACGGCAGCTCCGATCCAGATGCCGTCATGGCTACGGTCCGCCGCTGCGCACCTTCTTCCTGCAGGCGTTCCCCGACGAGAGCGGCGACGACCTCGCTCTGTGGCTCGGCACAAGCGACCGCGAATATGAGACCATCAACGCCCTGAAGGCGGCGGCACGGGCCAAAGGCTTCGACATCATGCCGCTGCCCGACGACATTGTTGCCCGACTCGCAAGCGATCAGGCGCAGGATCTCGGCCGGCCGGCCCATGTCGGCCCGCTCGCCGCGTTGCTGCGGCATCTGCAGTCCGACTAGCCGTTCGCCCAGAAAAAAGGCCCGCGCCGGATGGAAATCCGGCGCGGGCCTTTTTCATGCTTGTCTGGACGCCTGACGAACTTCAGTCGATCCCGGGCGCATCGTGATAACCGCGTCGTCTCTTCGCCTGTTCCAGCACAAGATGGGCAGCGGCGGCGTCGGCCTCCTGCGCGTAGAGATCGATGCGGGTTCGACCACGCCTGCCGATCCGACCCCATTCGCGCACGAGGCAGATGTCGCCGAACAGGCCCGGTGAGGCCGACAGACGATAAAACCGCGCCATATTGCGGGCAGGGTCGATGCGGTGAAGATGGACAACGTCGTGCTTTGGCATGTGGCGATTGTCGCCAAGCCATCGGTCTCGGTCCAACGCCTTTTGTGAATCGGTCGCCCGCTATCGATTCACACGGCTGATGAATCGTCAACCGGTCTTCACTGACATCATCGTAGACCATCCGGTGCGTCGCAATGCTGGGTCGGTCGCGGCCAAGGGATGGGCGAACCGCCTGCGGCGGCCGGGCTCTATTCGCGTCGCGTCGCGCCGCTCACGGAGCCCGCTGCGGCGGTCTCCGCCTTCGGCAACGATCCCTTTCGCAATGCCCAAGGAACCGGATCGACCGGTCCTTGCACAACGAGGGCTTGCCCTCGCACACCCTGCCGGCTGGTCGCCGGATATGGTCGCGTCCCTTGGCGGGACGCGGGTCTATCTCTCTGACGTCCCAGTCTACTGGCCGCTCCCATCGCCTCAAGGACTGCGCGGCCCCTCCAATTTTCAGCCGTCGCCCTGAAGGAGGGCGCCGTCAGAAAATCGGTTCCTCCGCTTGCCGCCTCCGGCGGTCGCTAAAGCGATCCTTGACCCGATGCTCGACTTGCCCGTCGCCGGCCTCCGTCATCAAGATAAGGAGACCATGACATGGCACACAACACTCTCATGCTTGTCGCGCAGCTCGCGGGCTTGCGCATCCTCGTTCTCGCCAATCGTCTCGGCTGCGACACGGATCTGGCCCGAAGCGTCCACGATACGCTTGCTGCGAAGCTCGCCGAAATGATCGATGCGCAGCGCAAGATCCTCGCCGCCGACCGGGTGCTCGCCGCAGCGCGCGGCACCGCAGAGGAAGAGGATGCGTTCTACGACCAACACCACTACCAGACCGCCTGGTACGAGACATGGCTGGTCGAGTCGGTCGCGCTTCTCGACGATTACCTGGTTGACGATCTCAGCCGTGAATACTTCGACTTCCGCACCGGACATTGGCATCACCGTGACGGTGATGTGCCGATCGCGGTGCCGGTTCCGGCCGAAAAACTCTGCGGTCTCGCCAAGATCATTGCCGAGATCGAGAATATCAGCGGTGCGCGGTTCAGCGTCGACAATGTCTTCTACAGCGAGGCCGAAGCCGAGGCCGCGTGGTGGGAAAGCACCGGCGAGGGGCCGGACGAGTTCTTCGCAATGAAAGGAGCTGGTCGCGACTGACGGCCTGAGATCGAGGCGGTGCGAGCCGCCTCGATCTTTTCATGTCTCGCAATCGTCACGCCCCACGGTACATGAGGTTTCGCTCTTGATGCCCGAAAGCGCCGGATCGACCGACCCATGACGCAAAGCAAGCGGCATGCCCCTCGCTCCCAGCCGGCCCGTCACCTCTTCGCCGATTTCGACGGCGCGTCATTCGAATCGTCAGGCGACAATTCCTCGACAAGCATGAGCAGGTTCTGCGCCGTAGCGGCCGGCAGGTCGAGGATGCGCTTCACGAGCTTGTTCTTGACCGCCGCCTCCTCCTGGCTGTCGCCAAAAAACTGCGGAGCGGCCGCATAGATCGCCTCGACTGGCGAGAAGTCAAGGAGTTCGGCGAGATGCAGCAGCCGCGTCACCCTGAGCTTGGCGCCCGCGCGCTCATGCCGCGCATAGATCTCCTGATGAATGCCGATCATCATACCGACCTGTTCGCGGTTGAGGTTTTGCGCGTCGCGATGCTCGCGCAGAAAACGGCTCAGCTCCTCCTCCATCTCCAGAAGGCTGCGAACACCGTTGAAGCCCGGCTTGCGCCAGATCGGCTTGTCGACCTCGGAGTCGGTCGTTTCGACAAGCCCGTGCCTGTCGATGTAAGTCTGTACGTCCTTGATGGCCATCTGCCTGGCTCGTCTCGAATCCGCTGCCCCATCCCGTCAAAAAAGACGGGAAACACCCCAAATTGACTCAAAGCTGCCCAAAAACAGAGCCAAAACTGTTGTGTTCTTAGCAGGGAAGCGGACTCGATTTCAACTCGCCCATCGATCCAGCCGCGCTCGCTGTCGCTTCAATAACCGTTCACGTCGAGATACTGCCGGATGGCCTTTTCCATGATCGCCTGCATTGAGGTGTCCGTATTAAAGGAGGCCAGCTTCAGCCGCCGCTTGGTGTCACGATCCAGGTTGACGTTGACGAAATGGCTCGCCCCTTTCATTCGTGCCCGCTTTATCTGGCGCAACGCCTTGCTCGCCCCCGTCCGCACCGTCCCCTCTTCCAAGCTTTCGTTGCTCGTCGAATCCGGTGTCGCGGCAGGTTCGCGCGGCTGTTCCGCGCCCTCTCTTGAGGGACCTTCTGATGTCGCCACTCGCTGCCTGCGCGGCGCGGTGGCGAATTCATCGAGCGACAAGGTTTCCTTGCCGCTCATGCCGCGCGCCCCGCCGCCACGTCGCCCGTGAGCAATGCGTCGACTTCCTGCACCAGCGCCTGCGTCTCCCGCCGCGCCTTGGCGATCGCCTCCGTCACCTCCTGCATCTGCAGCGTGCCGATACCGTTGTGGATGTCCTTGTAGACGTTGCGCTCGAACACCTCGGTGCGAAACAGATAGGTCCCTACCTTGTCCTCGATGATCGGCCTGATCTTCCGGTAGAGTTCCGTGTGCCGGACGGTCACGGTGATGCGCGTACGCAGCACACCGTGCCGGCATTCCCACCCGAGTGCGTCGTTGACGCGCACCACGTTTTCAAAACTGTCGATGGCGCCCAGCACCTCGCGCTTCGACGGCTGGATCGGCGAGATGACGAGATCGGCCGCGGCGATCACAGGGTCAACGATGGACGTGTCTTCGCCTGGCGTATCGATCAGCACGTGATCGAACATACCGGCGTTTTCTTCCATCCAGCGTTCAAGCCCTCGTGCTGTCTTGTGGCTATAGACCTCGATGCTCTCAGGCTGAGCGTCCTTCTCCTGGCAGTCCGTCCACCACTTCATCAGATTGTTGCGGGCATCCATGTCGATCATGGCGACGCGGCCGCTTCGGAGCGCATATTCGCCGGCGATGTTCATCAGCGCGGTGGTCTTGCCCGCACCTCCCTTGCCGTTGATGGCGGCGATCACGACGGTCATCGGCTGACTCCCTAGAAAAATGTGTTTCTACTCACACACGAATCCATTTCCGTGTGGACGTGGATTCACATCGATATAGAAGCACACCAACATGGAAAAACACAATTATATAGATATGGGAAAATGCGCTCACGTTGGATTAGTCGCTAAAATCACTATCTTATAGGTTGGCAGGATACGGAAAAATGTGATACATTTTTCCTGACGATCGAGGGACGGGCCCTCGATCCGCGGCCTGTGGCCGCAACCATGATCCAGGCCGAGAAATCCCCATGGCTCGTAGCCGTTCAGAAGGGTCGAGACGGAGAGACAGGCTGGCGCATATCCGCTTCTCGCCGGCCGAGTTCGACGCGCTGGAGGCAGCCGCGAGCGCAGCCGGCATGACCGTTTCCGCCTTCGTCCGGTCACTTGCCATGGAAGGCGCCGGCGTGCGTCCGTTCTTGGGACAGGGTGATCATGCCGTGCTTAGCCTGCTTGCCGACGGCATGCGGGCAATCAGCGGCAACCTCAACCAGATCGCGCGCGCCATGAACACCGGCAGGGTGCCGGCTGAGGAGGATATCACGGGGAGCATCAGGGACGCGCATGTCGTCGCAACCACGGTAGCTTCCGAGCTCGCAGAGATGACCAGGCGGGTGGCAGCACTTCGACGCGGGGAGGGCGCCTGATGGAGTTCTTTCCCGGCGCCTTCGAGCGGGAATGGGAGCGCCGGCGCGCCACGCTGCTCCACGAAATGCAGATGGGCCAGACCGGTCAGACCGACTGGGACGAGCCGCGAAGGGGAGGGATGGCGCGGCTGGCGGAGGAGGGGGTTGGCGGCCTTGGCCGGGCGCGGCGGCTTGGCGGGAGCCGACCGGGATGGTCGCGTGGCAGCGCAGATTCGGCCGGCCGATCGATGCGAACGCGCTTCTCGGCGCTGGCGCGCGGCAGCCAGCCGGCGGTGGTCAAGCTCGCCTCCTATGGCGGCGGCGCGCGCGCGGCCGCCATGATGAGCTACACCTCGCGGGCAGGAGAGCTCGCCGTCGAGAACGAGCGCGGCGAGCGCGTGATCGGCAGGGATGCGCTCTCCGAACAGCGGGCCGAGTGGGGACATCTTTTCGACAATCGCGCCGCCAGCCGGGATCTCGGCGTCTTCCATGTCTCGATAGAGGAGGCTTCGCTCTCTTCCGGCGTCGATCAGGACGATCAGCTGCGCGAGATCCTGCGATCGGGTTTTGGCGATCGTCGGTTCGTCTATGCGGCGCGCGAGCGATCGAACGGAGAGCTCCATGTGAGTGGCGTCGTCGTCCTGCGCGACGGGGCCGGAGAGCGGCTGACTGGGGATCGGAAAGCCGCGGACATCGTTCAGCAGCGCTACGACGACACAGAGGCCGGCCGGGATGTCGAGGCACGGTTCCGCTTTCATGGCTACGGCAACGGCGTGGAATGGGGCACCGCACGGGTTCGGGAACTGGTCGCGTCATCTGACGGGGAGGTCCGCGACGACACCGGCCGGCTGATCGGTGATGCGACGCAGGCCGGCGATCTCGTGCAGAAGGAATGGCGCAAGGAACTGCACAGCCGCAAGGGCAGGGACGTCATGCACCTGATCGTCTCGGCGCGCGCCGGCACGAACGCGACCGCGTTTGAGGGAGCGGTCCGCGAATTCCTGGGCGAGCAGTTCGGGGGGCACCGCTATGTGTTCGCTGTCCACGATCCGGCGCTCGACCCCAAGGAAATGGCGGAGGGCGGGAAGCGTCCGCATATCCATGCGCATGCCATCGTGACCATGCGATCCGAGACGGGCGAGCGCATCGTCACCAGTCCGCAAGTGTTTCGGGAATGGCGTTCCGTGATGGCCGAAAAGGCACGCGAGCAGGGCATCGACATGGAGCTGACCGATCGGCGGGAGTTTGCCAGCGCGCCGGCGTACACGCGCAACCAGGTACGGCCCGTCAGCTATCACGGCCGCACCGAGCACGAGGGCACGAGCCAGGCCGCAGACGCTCGATATCAGGCGAAGCGCTCGAATGAGATGAACCTTGGAGCCTCGGACCTCAGCAGGCAGTACGCGGCAACGGCCGCCCAAGTCTGGGCGGACGTCAAAAACGAAGAGCAAGGTACCATGGAAGGCAATTTTGCAGCGCTTCAGAAAGCCCGTCTCGAAGGTGCTGCCGACATCAACCAAACTGACCTTGTTTTTTATGGATCGAAGCAAGAGACTGTCAAAAAGACAGCCAATCTGATAGAGTTGCATCAACTCGTGAACGGTGAGGATGGACAGATGCGCGAGATGACGCGTCCGGAATTCGAAGCCTACGAAAAACGCGTGGAGGCGGTTCTTTCCTCTGTCGAGCAGACTCTGGACGCAGCAGAGCGGGACGAGTTCGACGAGGTTGCCGCCACGGCTCGGGAAGTGGTGGATATCCGCCGCGAGTATCTCGCGTTGACAGAACAACAGTCCGAGCTGGCTCGGGAGGACTCGCAAAGGGGAGCCCGAGATGAGCAGCGCGACGATACCAACGCCCAATGGGACGCCGCGGTCGCGCGATATGGCCGGGAGGCGGTCGAGACCGCGAACGAGGTTCTTGTCGAGGTCGAGCACTATCGTGAGGGATTGTCCCGGATCGAGGCTGGCGAACTGCCCCGGTCCTACGGCGCCAGCTATCAGGACGGCCTGGCACGGGAAGTACAGCGAGCGGCCGAGATGGCTGTCGACGGAGACAACCAGTATGTGCGCGAGATTGCGAAATCTGACCCGGAGCTGCAGCATGCGATCGAGTTGATCGAACGCGCACAGAACGATGTGCGCCGCGATGCGGACCGTGACCAGCGTGGCGCCAATCAGGCTGCCGGAGAGAGCGAGACCAAGGCTCCTGCTGGAGGCGCGCCAGGTATGGCCGAGGCCGAACAGACACCCGAAGCGAACCGTGAAAGCCAGCCGAAGCCCGAACAGGACCTGCACGGCAATGACCGACAGAATTCGACGGCGCCAGGTCAAGAAAATCCACGCGACACCGATAGACGACCTGACGATGCCTCGAGGACTCCTGTCGAAGTAGGCCGGTCCGATCCACCGCAGCAGCACGTGCCGCGACTGCATCAGATCGAGCTGGAGATTGAAGAGCGTCACGAGCGTGATCGCGACGACCGTGAACGGTAGGACCCGATCAATGAAAGATGAACGGCCTCACACGCAGCTTCCTCCTCCGGACGGCTCCGAAGATCGACCGGATGGATTCATATCGCTCGCGATCCTGGCGTTCGCCGTAGTTGGCCCGTTGATTTACTTCGGCCCTCAGCTCGGTGCGATCGAAGCTTGGCTCATTGACGGCTATCGCATGATTGACAGCTGGGCGGCTCCGATCAGAGAGTTGGTGTTCGGGTAGCGAACGGTCCTAATAAGACCACGCAGTAAATCCACTCTCGAAAATACGTGTCCTGAAGCCATGAGATTGAGCCGCCTTCAGTTGCATGATCTTGTCTGGTCCAAGCCGATGACGGAGATCGCCCGACAGTTCGGCCTGCGCGATCAACACATCGCGAAGGCGTGCGATGGGGTGGACATTGCGCGTCCTCGAGCAGGCCATTGGCAAAAGATCGAGCACGGAAAATCTGTGTCGCGCTCGGCGCTCAATAATGATCGCTTCGGGGCAGGCGATATCGTAGCCATTGATGCATCAGGCTGGTCGATTTCCCGGGCATAGCTGAGCCGTTTGCGAGATTCTTTCCGTCGTCGCTTGCGCCGGTGGCCCAGATCCGGATTGCGGGATCTTCAAGGACCTTGCTACACCGCCATCGCCGACCAAGACCGGCGGGCCATGCTGTTAGCGGGCAGCGGTGATCCAGTTGTGAGCGACCACAACTCACAAGCGGGTTCGCCCTATGAACCGGCGCAACAGTTCGCTGATGAGCCGCCGCGCCGCGCCGCCTGGATCGGCGGGCATGGGACCGAACCATAGGAGCAATACACGCAGCAATCACCCGCTTTCGGGCGCAGCAATGCTCCACAGCCTTTGCAATCATAGAAAAACTGGCACGCGTCGGTCGGCATGGTTTCGGTTTCCCGCTGCCCGCATTGTGGACACGTGATGGTGCTTTGCCGGCTTGTCATGTCGCCTGTTGCTTTCTCCAACTCGTAACCGTCAGCCGCGTCCGCCAGAACAGGACCGAAGATCGCTCTACCGACCTGAAGCGCTTCTTCCACCGACAGACGCCGTCCGCCACGTGCGACTGGACCGCGCAGCCAATCGTTCAAATGCTCGTCTGAACAGAAGAAGGCGATTCTTGTACAGCAGGAGCTGGCCGCGCTGCTTTCATATGAGGTGTCGTACCAGACAATCGTCTCCGGCGGAGAAACGCTGCCCAAGCTTCTTCCCACATTCGCCGTGGCGACGCGGATCGCCGCGCCGCAAGCACGGCAGCGAGAGTCGATGACTGCATCCTGCTGGTACATCGCGCCAGCGCCGAGCGCGTCAACGGCACAAAGCGCGTTGATGCTGTGAGCACCGAGTTTGACGGTGTGTCCCGTCGTCCGCTCGGTGAACGGATAAGCGTCGACGATGTTCTCGTCGCTGTCCGAGAGCCCTACCAGATCGTGATTCTGCAGAATCTTTAGACTGCGCTTGACTCCCTCTTGTTCGAGCCCGGCGTCGGCCGCGATTTCGTCGGTGCGGGGCGCACGGCCGAGACCAGCGAAAAGCACCAGGGCGCGACGCCAGATGAGGTCTTCCGCAGGCTTCAGCGCCACCTGCCAACAATCGATCAGGCTCGAGCGCGCCGACGAGCGCGCGCGCAGCGCGTCATCGGCTGCCGCCAGGGTGACCACCGACCAGTCCGGCCTCAGGACGCACGGCCTGAGTTCGACTTCAGGGTTTGTCTCAGCACTGAGAGCGATGCTCATTGGAAAGCTCCTTGACCAGATGCGTAGTCTTCTACAATCTGTAGTCGCTACAGGTGCAAGGAGTTTTTTTGGCCGCCTCTCACGAATTTGGCATCGGTGAATTGTCACAGCACACGGGCGTCAATATCGAGACGGTGCGCTACTATGAGAAGATCGGCCTTTTGCCGCGGCCACCGCGCACCGAGGGTAGGCACCGGATCTATGCCGATGCTCAGTTAAAGCGTCTTATTTTCATCCGGCGTAGTCGGGAACTGGGCTTTACCCTTGACGAAATTCGCAACCTCCTGGGCATGGTCGAAGGCGGATGCGCCTGCGGCGAGGTTCAGAAAGCCGCGCTGGCGCACCTGAAGACCATCCGACGCAAGATTGCCGACCTGCGGCGCATGGAGCGGACGCTCGCCGACACAGCAGCGCGCTGCGAAGGCGGAACTGCGCCCGAGTGCCCGATTATCGATGTTCTCAGCCGAGGATGAGCGATCTTACCTTGCAAGCGGCTATCGAGGTTTCACGATGAACACCCTTCGCGCATTTCTGACTCTCCTCGATCCGCACGAGCGGGAGGGCAATCTCCCCCCTTGAGATTTTTCGTACCAACTTGGGGCGTCAGGTGGAAGAAGTAGTCTCGGCAAACGTCATCGATTGCGACGGCCGGATACCACGGATCGGTCGAAAAACATGCGTTCACCGCCTGAGACTCGGGAGCCGGAACAGGTTCCGTGCCTCATATAAATCGCTCACAAATTCGTTGACGAGCCGAGAAGCCGACACCCCGGGCGGGCGCAGCAGTAAGGCCCGGAAGTTGAGCTGCGGCTCGAACGGCAAGATCGCTACACGATCCGCCGTACCGGGTTCGAGGGCAAACGGATTGGCGATACCCAATCCAGTTCCTTCGGCGACAAGGGCAATCACCGTCGCCGAGAACGGAGTGTCCGCGACGATGCGCGGCTCGATGCCATCTGCCGCGAGCATCCGGTCGAGCGATCTGCGCACCGTGTCTTCCGGCGACAGCGCAACAAACCGCTCGTTGTGCAGATCGGCCAGTTGGATCGTCCGGCGCATGGCCAGCCGGTGATCCGGGGGCAGTACGCAGATTGCGCGCGGTGTAGCGAAGACGCTGACATGGACGCCCGTCCCACCAATCTCGTCGGCGGCAAGCCCGATGTCGGCCTGGCCCGTCACCACCAGATCGCGGACCTGCGAGGAGGTCCGTACCTGCAGCGAGACATGCACCATCGGATGACGTTGCAAGAACCGCCCTACGGCGCGCGGCACCAGCCCCATTCCCAGAGCCGCCAGCGATGCGACGCGGATCGTGCCTTCCCCGACCTCACGTATGCGCTGCGCGGCTTGGCGCAAATTGTCTAGGCCGATGAAATTCCGCATGACTTCCAGGTGGAAGAGCCGGCCTTCCGCGGTCGCGACCAGCCTTCCTTTCACCCGGTCGAACAGCGCAAAGCCGATTGACCGTTCGAGATTCGCCAAGGCACGGCTGACCGATGGCTGCGAGGTTCCCAAGAGCTCCGCGGCGCTGCTTGCCCCTTGGCTGACCATCACCGCGTGAAAGACTTCGACGTCCCGGAGGTTCACGTCAGGTCATATCCAAATTGAATGATCTTACTGTATTCTCGCCATAGCGCGGATAAGTCAACTGTGGTGCGGTGCGTTTGAAGTAAGGGAACCGCATGCGTCACGAAACTCTCCACGTCCACCCGCCTCTGCCCGAGGACGCCGAGTTCGACGGTCTGTCACTGCCCATTCACCGGGCGTCGACCGTCGTTTTCCCGACCGCCGACGCTTTCAATTCGCGGCACGAGCGTATCTATGATGGCTACTCCTATGGTCTTTAAGGCTGCTGCTCGATCTGTCGATCAGTCCTGATAGAGACTGCACTGAGACCCGTAACATAGCCCAAGTCCACCTCGACGAGGTGCGTACGAAGTTGAACGAGCTTCGCGCACTCGAAAGTCGATTGGAGAACTTCGTCACGCGATGCAACGTCGCCTGTGCTGGCGGACCTGGACAGGACTGCGTGATCTTCAAGGACCTCGCGGCGTCCGGCAAGGGCGGCTCATGCTGCTAGTCGTAGAAGACATAGGACGCGTTGGGAGGCTCCTCGGCCGAGGATGCTGCTGGATCATGTTGCTTGCCGCAGCACTCGTCTTGTGCACCGCATTTCCGGCAGCCGCAGCCGAGCAGTCTCCCATCGGCGCCTATCTCTGGTATCCAGACCCTGCCGGACCGCAGTCGGACCAGAACTGCCGCGATCTGGTCGCGCGCGTGAAGCCGACCAAAGAGAAAGCCGAGATGTCGCTTTGGGGTACTATCCCGCAGAACGACCCTGCAGCCGGGACCTTTTACCTGCTCCTGTCGAAGTCGAGGATGGAGCCGACCTACGCAGCCGAAGGCGACTACGATTTCGGCAGCGTCCAACTCGGCGAGACGAGGAACGGTGAAACATCCTTCAAACTCGTTCCGGACGACCATCCGGACGTGACCATCGAAGGAACGGTCGCGGCGAGCCCGAGAGCCAGATCGTGACCGTGACCTGGCGAGGAATCCCCCTTGACGACAGCACGACGGATCGGACGGTGAAATTCTGCCGCTTCGAGGACTTGGGAACGGAGACGTGATCGGCCGAACCGCAATTGGCGGCCTTCTGCCACATGCCGTCCGCCGCGCATGTATTGAGAACGGACGCATCGAGTAGATCACGCAACGAGAGTCGTAGACTCGATCAAGACGTTTCGTGGCCATGATGCCCCCCAACAGAATTGGGTATTAGTATCGTCTCCACAAGCTTCGCCGTCTAGGCCGATACTTCTGACTCTTGCAGTACGATTAGCTGTTCGAAATATTGCGCAGCCGACACTGTGAACCTGTCACGCTCTGGATGCCTTGCGCGGCCCCTATCTGCTTGAGGGCTCACGTTGGCGACAGCGCTTGCGTTGCTAACCCAGGGGGCAATGCCCGAAGAAATGGGCAAGTGCCGAGTTCCTCGAATCTCGATCGAGCGCATAGGAGTATGGCTCAAGGGGACGCCAGCAGGTCCCTAACTTCATTTACGTGTTGGCCGCTACTGGCAACGCCCGTTTATGCGCCGTCGCAGTGTAGAATTGGAGGATGCGGGCGCGTGCGGCGGCGTCGATGGATTTACCTTCGAGGAAGTCGTCGATCTGCTCGTAGGTGACACCATAGACATCCTCGTCGGCTCGCTGCGGAGCATTGTTCTCGAGGTCGGCTGTGGGCACCTTGCGGACGAGCGCGACCGGAGCGCCCAAGTGCGCCGCAATTGCCCGGACTCGTCGCTTGTTAAGACCGGCGAGAGGCAAGATGTCGGCCGCTCCATCGCCGTACTTGGTGAAAAAGCCCATGACGGCTTCGGCGGCATGATCGGTACCGATGACAAGGCCACGAATGGCACCTGCGATAGCGAACTGCGCAATCATGCGTTGCCTGGCCTTGATGTTGCCGAGCAGGAAGTCCTCTTGCGCGGCGTCGGCAAAAGGAACGGCGCCGGCTTTGAGCGTGGCGAGCATTGCGTCAGCAGCGGGCTTGATATTGACGGTGTAAGTTACGTCGGGTGCGATAGCCGCAAGGGCTTCCCGAGCGTCGCGCTCGTCCGCCTGTACGCCATAAGGCAAGCGGACGGCGGCGAAGCGGGCATTGTGGCCCCTCTCTCTGAGTTCGCGGACTGCCTGCATGGCTAGCAGGGCTGTGGTGAGGGAATCTACTCCGCCGCTGATCCCGAGCACAAAGGCGGCAAGGCCGGAAGCTTCGAGGTAATGCTTTAGGAAGTCGACACGTCGGCGTGTTTCGATCGCCGCGCTGAACTCGGCTCCTACGCCCAGCGCCGCAATAATTTCGGTCTGATCGCTCATCGTGTCCCGTGTCATCCTATCTCGAACGTGAGGTTGCATCGTATTGCCTTGCGGAGCCCGCCGAGAGGGGCCGTGCAAGACCGAAAACGCGTCGCGCGGATTGAACTAGCGGGTGTTGGGCTCCGATCGGACCTTCTGGATCGCCTGCTGACGCTCTGGCCAAGTGCTCTTGATGTAATCCAGCACGGCACGGTAGAGCTGCCAACAGCTCAATTGGCTCTGCGCGGCCGATGATGACGCCACGATCGCGACTCCCCAGGAGAAGCCAGACTAGTTGCTCAGGGCCTCGATCACGCGGCATTCGGCGACAATTCCTTTCCTGCATTCGCTCACCATGCGGAACAACTCGGCCTTGAGCTTGAGCAGTAGCCTAATGCGGCTTTCAACCTCATCGAGTTGCGCTTGTGCGATTCGGCTCGCCTCCTCGCACGAGGCCTCCGGCTGTTCCTGCAGGGCAAGCAGCGTCCGCACGTCGGTCAGGTCAAAGCCAAGGTCGCGGGCGTGGCGGATGAAGCCAAGGCGCCGGGCATCATCCTCGGCGTAGGTGCGCCTCCCATTCACCTCGCGAGAAGGCTTGGGCAGCACGCCGATCCGCTCGTAATAGCGGATGGTTTCGATATTCACGCCGGCCGCGCGAGATAGGTCTCCGATCTGCATTTAGGTCTTGCTCCTGTAGTCGCTACAGGTTGTAGACTCCTGGGACAATTCACTGCAAGGGCGCGTTCGTATCAGTCGGAAAGGAGGCCTTCGCATGGGTGAAAACCTCCTTGGGCTCGTGCTCGACAATCGACGCGCGAAGAAGGAAGGACCCGAGGGCATCGCCCGCCGGCAGCGTGAACGGCTGGCCGCGATGGTTGCTTTTGCCCGGGCCAATTCGCCTTTTTACAAGCGGCTCTATGCCGACCTGCCTGACGGACCTCTCAAGCTCGAGCACCTGCCGATCACCACCAAGAAGTGGCTGATGGGCGAGTTCGAGGATTGGGTCACCGATCCTAGCGTGAGGTTTTCCGAAGCGCAGGCCTTTGCTGATGATCCCGCTAAGGTCGGCGAGAAACTCCACGGCTACACTTTGGCCACCACGTCGGGCACGAGCGGGACTAAGGGCATATTCGTCTATGACGATCATGCCATGGCGGTCACGCAGTCGATCGCCTTTCGCATGCTCACGAGTTGGCTGTCCATCGGCGATTTTGCGCGGATCATTGCGGGCTCCGGTCGCATGGCAATGGTGATGGCCAATGGCGGGCATTTTGCCTCGGCCGTGGCGGCCGCGGCCTTGAAAAGGCGCCGCGAGGGCAAGCTGCTGCAGCTCTCGGTACACGATCCGATTCCGGAGATCGTCGCCGCTCTCAACGATTTTCAGCCGGTCCTGGTAGCGCCCTATGCGAGCGTTGCATCGCTTCTTGCCACCGAACAGGAGCAAGGGCGGTTGCATATCCGCCCTGTTTTGCTGGCGCTCGCGGCCGAAGGCCTTGCGCCGGAGGAATACGGGCGCATCGCGCACGCGTTCAACGCCAAGGTGGGCAATAGCTACGCCTCAACGGAAGTGCCGTTCCTGAGCTTTAGCTGCCGGCACGGGTGGCTGCACGTCAACACCGACTGGGCTACACTCGAGCCGGTCGATGCGAGCTACAAGCCGGTGCCCAAGGGCCAAGTGTCGCACACGGTGCTGGTGAGCAATCTCGCGAATCGCCTGCAGCCGGTACTGCGCTACGATCTTGGCGACAGCATCCTCGAGCACCCCGACCCCTGTCCATGCGGCAGTCCCTTTCCAGCAATTCGCGTGCAGGGTCGCGCGTCCGATCTGGTGCGTTTCGCCGGCGGGGACGGCCGCGACGTGACGATGCCGCCGATGGTGTTTAATGCCCTGCTCGATCCAGTCCCGGGCGTAGACCTCTACCAAGTGGAGCAAACGGCACCCGATGCGTTGCGTGTGCGCCTGAATATCTCCGGCGATCCGGGCACGGTGTGGCCCCGGGTAGAGGCCGACATGCGCTCTCTACTTGAGCGCCATGGCCTCGCGCATGTGCGCATCGAACGCGGCGATGAGCCGCCGGAACAAACTCAGGGCGGCAAAGTCCGCCCAATTATTCCCTTCAAGTCCAAAGGATCCAACCCATGAGTGCTGTTGCTACAGCCCGCTATCACGTCACCGGAATGGACTGCGCTTCCTGCGCGGCCAAGATTGAAGGCGCAGCCCGCAAGGTCTCCGGCGTTTCCGATGTGAAGGTGTCGATCGCCTCGCAGATCATGACGCTCGAGGTCGATGATCCGGCCAAGCGCCTGCCCGTGGTGGAATCTGCCATCACTGATCTTGGCTATCAACTCGACCGCATGGACAAGCCAATGGCGTCCGGCTCGGAACACGACCACGACGAGGATGGTGATGACGACGACGATCGCATCCCGGACCTGTCACACGTGACGCCGGCCTACAAGCGGGCGCTTTGGATCGTCGTTCTGCTGAACCTCGGTTACGGCATCGTCCAGATCTTCGGTAGCTTTGTCGCCGGCTCCCAAGCAGTGCAGGCCGATTCCCTCGACTTCATCGGTGACGGCATGATCTCGTTCCTCGGCCTGATTGCCATAGGTTGGGGGCTGGCAGCGCGTGCCCGTACGGCTCTGCTGCAGGGCATCTTCCTAGCGCTGCTCGGCTTCGGCGTCATCGGCTCAACAGTATATCGGGTCTTCGTCGAGAATGAGCCGCAGACCTTGTTGATGGCCGGCTTTGGGCTCGTGGCCTTCATCGTCAACGTGCTCGCGGCGGTGGTGCTAATCCCGCACCGCAAGGGCGATGCGAATATGCGCGCCGTCTGGCTGTTCTCGCGCAATGATGCGATCGGCAATCTGGCCGTGGTCGTTGCTGCCGGACTAGTTTGGGCGCTGAATTCACCCTGGCCGGATCTGATCGTAGCGTTTGCCGTGGCGGGCCTCTTCCTGCAATCCGCCTGGTCAATTATCCGCGATGCTCGCTCTGATCTCAAGACAGCGCGCAGGGGCGCATGACAGCGCGGCTACTACTGATCCTGATTGGTTTGGTCGTCGTACTCGATCTCGTTACAAAGGCTTGGGCGCTGATGCTACCGGCGTCGGGGCTGCCCATTCTGCCCTTTTTCGACCTGCGGTTAGGCTTCAATACTGGCATAAGCTTCGGCCTGCTCGCGGCTGAGGGCGTGAACGGCTATGTGGTGCTTATCCTCCTTACCCTTGGGATCGTGTCCGTCTTCTTGCGGCTGGCCTGGATCAGCCGCAGTTCCCTTGAGCGCGCCGGGTATGGTGCAATAGTCGGGGGCGCATTGGGCAATCTGCTCGATCGTCTGCCGGATGGTGCTGTCACTGATTTTCTGGACCTGCACGCCGGGGGGTGGCATTTCCCGACCTTCAATCTAGCGGACGTGGCGATTTCCACCGGCGTGGGATTGCTGTTGCTGGCGGCCGTTCGGCTGCCGCCAGCAAAGGGAAAGGGCTGAAGCCGCCCTGGGGATGGCGTGGTACTGGCTCATGACCTCCAAGGGGTGCGTCTCAGCCACCTATACGTCCGCTTTGGATGCGAACTCTCGCATCCTGGCCCGCGCAGCCGACGACGGCTGGCCGCCAAGCAGGCGATGGCATGCAGCGCTCCTTCACAATCTTCCGGGTACCGGAATACATCGCGGCGCGAGCTTTTCAATGGCGGAGGCGGTGTCAACGAGTTGTCAGCCCGCCTCGGCTTCAGCGATCTCCAATTCGTCAGGAACAGTTTCGTCGAAAACCCGTGCCCAGCTGTTTCCCTTTCCACGCTGGCTCCCAGGCTTGGCCGGTGCCCTTGCAAGTGTTTTCAATCGTCGGGCGGCTTTTGCGAAGCGCGCATCGAGTATGTCTGGCGTTGGTCTCGCGGAGATGCCCACCCGCGGTGACGTCGCTCCGGCCACAGACGCTAACCTTTGGTTGTCGAGCCGGCCCGTCTGAGTGTTTGGCATCTTCAACGGTTTTTCTGGACGCTTCGCCTTCTCCGGTCTGACTTTCAGGCCATCGACATCTTGGCCAGTATAAGCGGGCATCGTCGCTGGCACCGGTCGTTGCGGGAGGAACTCTGTCGCCGGCACGTCCGGCAAGTTTACCTGGGAGAACTTCTCCATCTCCCTGAACGGCGCTGTTGCGAAGAATCGCAGCTTGTCGGCGAAGATCGGATTCTGACCTTCGGCCAGGATGATCATCTTGTCCTCTGGCATCTGCCGCACTTCCTGTGGCATCAGCAGGTCGCGCTCCCGCAGCTGCTCGACCTTGGTCCGGCGATGCAGGCCCATCAACTCGATTGTGCGGGATTCGGTCTTGTAACGGATCGTGCGTTTGCCAAGGCCTTTCGAGAAAGTCTCTGCGGTTACCTGGTCGTTGGCGCCCAACACTAGCTGATAGCCGCAATTGCCCATCAATGAATGCCGCGACGTCTCGCCGTAGATCTCATCCAGGTTCTTCAGGTCCTGGATCACAAACGCCATCTTGATGTTGTAGCCGGCGACATAGGGCAGCTTGGTCGTGATTTCGCTCATCTTCTTCAACTGCCGGAACTCGTCGAGCAGAAAGTACACCGGCACCGATCGCTCGGTGTGCTCGAGCAAGAGCGTATCGAGAGTCTGTTGAACGAAAAGAGCCAGTAGTGGCCGCAGCAGCGTGATGTCGGTGACGCTGGGAGCGAGATAAATCGAGACAGGCCGGTGCTTCAGGGCACGCAGGTCCATGTCGGTCACCGAGGTTGCCGCGACCACGCGCTCGTTGCGAAACGGTCGGAGCGCCTTTTGGATGTCGAGCAGGGCAGATGCCGCAGCGCGTTCCGACAGGGCGATGTAGGCGTTGAAGCTCTCCACAGTGAAGCGGGATAGATTTGGCTCGCGTTCCTTGATTAGGGTCATAACCGCCTGGAGATTGGCTCCGCTGTTGAAGAATGCTGTGACCTCGCCGAGATTACGATGCCCCTCGTAGTACACGCTTTCGTTGATGTAGCTGATCGCGCCTGCCATGACCTGCTGGGCAGTCGCCTGCCAGACCGAGTTTTCGGACTCAGTCACTTCCGGGACGAGGATGGCGGCCATATTCTGGATATCGGTGGTTCGATCGCCGCGATCCGGGCGGATGAAGTCGAGCGGATTGTAGCGATGAGTCCTTTCCGATCCAGGTGCAAAGAGGAAGACCTGGTTGCCCTTTGATTTTCGGTAGCCTGCAGTGCTGCGAAAAATCTCGCCCTTGAGGTCGGTGACGATCATTGAGCCTTCATGCGAAAGCGCGTTTGGAACGACGTAGCAAGCCCCCTTCCCAGAGCGTGTAGGCCCGATAATCAGGTGATGTCTATCATCCTCTACACGAAGAATCTGGCGTCCAAAGCGACCGAGGATTTTGCCCTTCTTTCTGAACCAACCGTCCCGTCGAAGCGACATCACGGTCTGGAAGCGTGCGTCTCCTAAGGGGCTCGAATTCGGGCGAAGGCCGGCATAGGCGATAATGCCGGCGACGAGGATCGCCGGGAGAACAGCACCAAGGGCAATTGTACGCAGGACGGTGCTGTCGCCATAGGTGACAAGCTGCTGCAAGGGTGCAAAGGGATTTGTAGTGATGGTCGCGTGCAGGATCCGGCCGTCGCCGTAGATAAACTGCAGCGCGAGGCCATAGGCCAGCAGCCAAGCCGCAAAGGCGATAGTCAGGCAGAAGCCGAGATAGAAGACGCGAAGCGACCCGGTCATGACGCGTCCATCCGTTCGCGCGCGAAAAAGATCTCGGAAACGCCACGCCGGCCCCCTTCCCTGCGCAACTGGATGACGATCGGAATGACGCTCTGGATGTAGGAGATGAGATCGGCCTTCGGGTAGGCGGCCGACAAGCCCGACTGCATAACCATCATGGCGAGCTGTTCATAGGCGCCGAGCGGCGTGTCGGCATGAACCGTCGACATCGAGCCCGGATGGCCAGTGTTGATCGCGCGCAGAAAGGCGAAGGCCTCCGATCCCCTCACCTCGCCTACGAACAGCCGGTCCGGACGCATGCGTAGCGAGGCCTCGAGCAGCGACTGGATCGTCACGCTCGCCGTTCCCTGATCGCCGCGGGATGCGAGCAGATGCACCGCGTTCTTCTGGGGCGGGAAAAGCTCGCGCGTATCCTCCAGCGTGATGATGCGTTCATGCGGGTCGACCGACTTGAGACATGCATTCAGGAAGGTCGTCTTGCCACTAGAAGTGCCACCGCTGATCAAGATCGAGACGCGGTTGATGATCGCCGTGCGGATGAAGCCAAAGATATCCCTGGCCGAGAGTTGGTCGACCAAAGCCTGCTCGGTCTCGCTGAGACCACCAACGGCAATCGTCACCTGGTCGAGCGATCCCTGGTCGCGATAGTCCTCCAGCGTGAAATTGCTGATGACCTGCTTGCGGATCGACAGCGTGCCGCCATCGGCGGCCGCGGGTGGCAAAACGACCTGGATGCGTTCGCCGGAGGGCAGCGCTGCGCTGAGAATCGGGTTCGCCGGGCTGACGAACTGGTTGGTGCTGGCGGCGACGCGCTCGCCGATGTTGACGATCTCCGCGGTGGTCAGCTCCGGAACCTCGTAAGATTCCATGTGGGCGGAGCCGAGACGCTCGATATAGATCTGCCCTGGCCGATTGACGGAGATTTCGACAACGTCGCGGTCGTCGAGGAACGCCTTCAGCGGTGCGAGCGCACGGTAGAGGAAGTAGTGGCGATTGTCGGAGGCAAGTTCAGGGGAGGCCGCGTTCACGACGAATCTCCCTCAGCGCTTCGGTGACGGGATCCTCATACATCGCCGAGAAGTCGAGATCCTGACGAACGAAGACGAAGATGCGCTCACCTTGGCTCACGCTGATTGTCGGGGGAATGCGCAGACTGTCGCTGAGTGCCTGATTGGCCATGTCGGAGAAGGTCTGAGCGATTGTCTCCCGGGCAAGCTCCTCCGCCTCCTGTGCGTCATCGTTGTCACCAGCGGCGGCCTCGCTGCCGTAACCGGTCAGGTAACTGGCGCCGGCGCCCACGATCGAGAGCAGAATTGCCGCTCCAAAGCGTTCGCGGAACTTTTTGTCGACGCGCCCGGTCACGCCGGCACGTCCCAGGCTGTCGGCGCCGATCGAGTTCAGCCGGACTGTTACACCGTCATCGCGCAGCATTCGGGTCCAGACGACGAAGATGCGCGTCTGACCGCGCGTGATTTCGGACTGGTACTCGCCGATCAGCCTTGTGCCGGTGGGGATCAGCACGCGCCGACCGTCGAAGGAGTAAACATCCTGCGAGACGATCGCCCTCACCTGCCCCGGAAGGTCGCTGACGATCGCCGTCTCCAGAATGCCCGGGATCAGGGTGCCCTCTGGAACGAGCGCGTCGATCCGCTCGATTTGCCTGGCCTTGGCGCTGCGGTCACCGATGCTGGCGGCGGCGGCCAGAAACTTGCTGCTACGGTCCTCGCCGGCGACGGTAAGCCCCTCCCCGTCTCCGCCGCTGAGGCTCCCCGGCCCGCTGGATGCCGGATTGTCGACCACGACCAGTTTCGACCGGAAGCGGGCCGGGAATTCATCCGGTGGCGCCTCGGCTGCTTCCGGCGGCGGAGGGGCGGCACCGGGTACGGGCGGCGGCGGCACGTCGAACTGCGTGGTATCGACCTCTTCGGCAGGAGGTGGTGGGGGTGGTGGAGGTATCTCGACCACTTCGGGGGGCGGCGGCTCCGGTTCCGGCTCACCCTCGCGGACGAAGGATGGTGGACGAAACGTCGTGGTGGTGAACTCCTCGTCTCCGTCGAGCATGTCGCGCACAGGCGTCTGTCTGCTGGAGAGAACCATATAGCCGGCGGCGAGACCGAGTAGGACGAGAACGGCGCCACCGGCCAACTGCTTGCGGCGGACCGAATTGTCCGCGACGACGGGATCGTCATTTTGACCTAGGGCTTCAAGTTCGGGAGAGCGTTTCATCCGTTGCCGCTCCGACGCCGGCGTTTGGCCTGCTCATCCTCGACCGGCCCGAGAATGGCCGGATCAGGCGCCCCGAAATCCGACTTCTTCAGATTGAAGATGCAAATCCACTGGTTGCCGTCGCGCAGGGTGAACTGAGTGGCCGTTCCGTCGACGACGATGTATTCGCCCTCCCTGCGGAAATTTCGAAGCGTCTCCGAGAAGTCGGAGTTCACGGCGAAAATGGCCGGCATGCGCCGGTCGAACTTGAAGAACGTCTTGTTGCCGTCGTCGAAGACCATCAGCGGCTTCAGCCGCGCGTCACCGGAGAACGAATAGTCGATGTTGACGTTGGCCTTGTCGATGCCGGAGATGTTCGGCCATGCCGCACGCCGCTCCGCCTCCTGCCGCAGGGCGGCGTTGAGGTTCTTCTCGGGATAGTGGAAGCGGATCCCAAAAACCTTGCGGCCGGCTTCAGGGGCAAAATCGTGCAGCTCGAGATAGTAGATGCGTTTGTCAGTGACGACGTTCATGTTCGTCACCACGTCCTCGGCGATCGGCTTGACGAACAGGATGTTGCCCTTCTCGGCAGGGACGACCTGCCAGCTTTCCGTGTCGCCGAGCGAGATCGTCTCGAATTTCTCCTCCTCGTCGAAAATGATCATGGTGGAGATGCCATAGGTCGCGAAGACCTGGACGACATTGTTTTCCTGATAGGTGACGCTGGTCACACGCGCGTCGAGAGAGCCGCCCTTTGGGGTCTGTGCCGCACGCGTCGATGCGATGGATGCGAATAGCAACACCGCCACCGCAAAAGAGCGGCCGGTCATCTCGCGTCTCCTGGCGTCACCGTCTCCTGGTCGCGGCGATAGGCATAGACCTGGAAGCCGAGCGGGTTCTCGAAGCGCCATTCGTTGCGGACGGGGGTGTCGGTGTAACGGAACCGCACCACCGAGATCCAATGACGGACGATCGATTCCGTGTCGCTGCGTTCGTTGGTCGAGAAGCGGACGATCGCCGTGCTGGTGTTCGGGAAGGTCACCGACTTGATTTCGACCAGAACCCGCTTCAGTCGCCCATAGACCTTCGTGGGGTTTTGCGCATTGGCGGCGCTGTAGAGCGTCTGCAGCTCGCGCGCGGCCTCGTCGGCGGACAAGAGCGCCGCGATGCCGAAATTCTCGGTAATGGCGTAGGGATCGTAGCCTTCGCGGGCGCGAATGTAGCGGACGACATTCGCCTGGGTGATCGCCTGCTGTTCGGTGAGGTTTGCAGGCCGTGTCAGACCCGACTTGACCTCGATATAGCCCGTCGTCTGGTCGACTGTGACGACATAGGGCTCGAAGCTCTTCAGCGGCAGCATCAGCACCACGGCGAGCAGGCTGAGAACCGCAATGCCGGCGAAGACGATCGAGAAGAACCAGGCGACCCGCGCCGAGCGCTTGGCCCGCTTGATGATCTCCTGCTCCCAGATGTCGCCCTGCTGGAAGTAGGACCGCAGTGCGGTTTCGGATTTTTCGACCATCCCTGCTCATTTCCTGTCGTTCAAGATCCAACATCGGCTTGCCGTCATTTTTGCCGTGGCGTTCCGTTGGATGTGATCGCACGCTGCATGGAGGCGCCTGCGCCGTCCTGCCGTGGTGAGTGAAGTCGTGCCTGGACCCGGTGGACCGCAGCCTGGGTCTGTCGTGCTGATTGGCCGATCACCTCCCGGCCCCAGAAAATGCTCCGGCCGGTCATCTGCCGTGAGCGCGGACCGACTGGCGTGGCCAGACCGCCAGCTATGCCCTGGGCGAGGGATTGCACCTGCAGAAGAACGAAACTGCCGGCGAGACAAAGCATGATGAAGGCAGCGAAATCGCTAAGCTTCAACTCGCGATCGCCTGAGATGCTGTCGATGGCGGTTAGTTCTGGTTCCATCGCCGCGATCAGGAACGCGGCGATTACATAAACGAACAAGGGAATGATCGCGTAGAGCAGAGACTGGTTCAGCCACCCCATCGCATAGCTGCGTGTCGCATCGAAGAAGAAGCAGGCGATGAAGATAGGCGCGGTGCCGAGCAACACCCACAGCACGACCTTGGCAAGCACGAGAATGCCGAGTGCGATGGCGACGAACAACCCGGCGAAGACCATGATGATCATGCCGATCAACGCCGGCAGCACGGACAGATAGCCGGCCTGCTCCGAAAAGGCTGCGGCGGCAGTGTTCGCCGTCTTCCAGATCTGCGATAGCCCATTGGTGGGTTCGGTGACTCCGGTGCCGGATGCCGCCAGAATGGCGCGGCCGGCCGCCTCCGGGACCGTCGTCAGCCAGTCATAGACGAGGTCGTTGAAGTTCGACCATGTGCCGACCAGAATAAGGATCACGAAGACGCGCACCAGCCTTCCGATGATCTCGGCAACGCTCAGACGCGACGTTCCGAGAAAGAGCTGTATGCCGTAGAACAGGACGGCCATGATGAAGAGCAAGCGCAGCAGCGGCTCGAGATCTTGGCTGAGAGTCTCGTAGGCGCTTTGGGAGAAATTTTGTCCCGAAGCGTCGATCCGATCCAGCAGTTCGCCAATGAAGTCGTCCACTGCCCTGCCCTATTCTTCGTCGCCGGCCGCGAGGTTCTGGATCGCAGCCAATGCCGCCGCCCTGTCCGCATTGACCGACATCATCGGTCCGCATTCGCCTGCGAGGCTGGCGTAGTTCGACAGATTGGCAGGCCGCTTGCACGGCGCGGTCTTCTCGCGCGGCGTGCCGCACCCGCTGGCAAGAACGGCCAAGGCGAATGCGAGGACGGTCGCGGCGCATCGATGGATTCTCATTCGTACCGCAGTGCTTTTTTGGTATTCGACATGTCGGTGAGCTTGCGCTGGTTCTCCGCATGCAGCGATTGCACGCCGGCGTTCAACACGCCGATCATCTCGTTGAGCGTGAGACCGGTCTGCACCTGAAGCTGCGTGTTCTGGTCGATCGAGCCTTTGATATCTTCGGCCTTACCGATCTCGCCGCCAGCGGTTTCGAGGGCGGAGCGACGCGTTTCGACCGCAGCTTGAGATCCCGTGATCAGCGCCGAGACGCCCATGACCGTCTTCATCAGTTCCTCATAGGATTTGTCGCTGGCAAGCGAGCTGTCGCTTTTCCCGGACAGCGATCGCACTAGCTGAAGACCATTGATGAAGAGCGTGGCGGCTTCCACCACCTTGGGATCGAGCGAGCCAAAGTCGGCGATCCCGCCCTTCAAAATGCTGTCGAAGGAAGGCATCGACGAGACGCTAAAACCGTTGCTGATCGCGATATCCTTCAGCGGACCTGCATCGCCGCCGCGGTCGCCGGTCACGGCCTTCAGGGTATCCTCAACGGTGGTGAGGATCTCCTTGTTGGTGTCGAGGATCTTGCCGGTCTTCTCAGCGGTGTCACGCGCCACTGCATAGTTGGTTTTGTCGATGACCGGGATGTCGGCCGCGGCTGGCGCGATACCCGCACCGATGATCGCCAGCATTGCCAATTTTCGTTTCATGTCGATCTCCATCATTGTGTCTCGAGAAGCAGCTCCGCCTGAGCATCGATGCGCATGGCGCAAGCCTTGGCTTCGGCATCCCAGACGAACCTTTCCCGCTCGTCGCAGAAGCCGGCGACCGGCCGATCGTCATTGTTGTTCCCATCGTAGCGGGTCGAACGGTTGGCGCCGGAGATCTCGCCAAGCGTGATCGCATTGCTCGAATTGGCGAGGTCAGCGAAGGCCGTGCCAAGCAGGAGCATCCGGTTCACGAGCTCGATGTTGGCGTTGCGCACCCCGGAATTGTGATCCCAGCTATCCTGGATGGTGCCCGACCCCATCCCACCGAGTTGCGTGAGCCAGGAGACAACGTCGCCGGAGCCCTCTCCGATCGCCGCGGTCAGGCCCATAGCGTTCATGGTGCTGGTTCGGGCGCTCTCATAGGCGCCGCCACCGCCATAGTTCAGCGGAATGCCAGACTTGTCGGAGCCGCCGAAGGCCGGGAGCCATTTTTGGGTTATGTTGGCGACATAGCCTTGCGTTTCCTTGAACGGCGGAATTCCGCCATATTTGTTCACGTTGCCCGCACCGGCATTGTATGCCGCAAGCGCCAGGGAGACATTGCCGTTATACTTTCGGAGCTGCTGCTTGTAGTAGCGCGCGCCACCTCGCAGGTTCTGCTCGATATTGTAGGGATCGACGCCGAGGTCGCCTGCCGTCCCCGGCATCAGCTGCGCGAGCCCGATCGCGCCCGCCGGAGATTTGGCGCAAGGGTTGAAGCGGCTCTCCTGATAGACAAGCGCCAGGAACTGGTTCTCGTCGACGCCTTCCTCTCGCGCGATCCTGCGGACGAGGCCGGCTATTGCCGGATTGGCGTTTGCCGCGGCGACCGGGTCATCCTTGCGGCCGGGCCGGTACATCGAGCATGTCACGCTCTGGTTGTTGACATAGCGCTCCTCGTCGACCGTTTCGATCTCGCCGGTTTTTCGGTCTCGATCCTCGCGTTCGTCGAGGACCGTCCCGTCGATGGTCGGGATGTCGGCGAAAGCCGGTGACGCAGCGAAAGCCGGCAGAAAGGCCAGCGAGAGGAAATATCGCCTGGTCATGCTGCACGCTCCCAACCGCAGAATTCGGGCAACCAGTTCTTTGGTTCGTCGCCAAGCCGCGCGCGCAACGCTGCGCACTGCTCGATCGTCTCCTTGCGTCCGGACATCACCCGCACGAGATCCGGCATGGAGGAGAGATCGAGCCGGGCGATGACGGAATCGTTGCCGTGCTTGATCAGGAAGGTCCGCCGCTCCGGCGGCGTATTGCGGATGAAAGAGTATTCCTTTGCCGTCAGTCCGAAGCGCCGGATGTAGCTCTCCTCGTCCGCGCGCGGATTGGGGAAATGCAGATTGGTCGCGGACTGCTCGATCAGCGTGTGCGACTGCGGCGAGCGTGCGATATCGGCCGCCGACTGAGTCCCAAACCCAACGATACCGTTGAGCTTGCGGATCGTCTTCATCTTGTCGACGATGTAGTTGGAAAAGACTGGGTCCTGCAAAAGCTTCCAGCCCTCGTCCATGAAGATGAGGACCGGTTCGCCGGTGAGCAGCTCGTCCAACCGGTGATAAAGGTACATCAGCGCCGGCGTGCGCACATCCTGGTTGTCGAGGATGTGCGTCATGTCAAAGCCGAAGATCCGGCGACCGGAGAAGGACAGCGCGTCGCTTGGTGCGTTGAAGAGCCAGGCCTTCTCGCCCTCGAACCAGGGGCGTAGACGCGACTGGAGATCGTTGGCGTCGGATCGCGCCCTGCCCATGAGCAGACCGGACAGATTGGCGAGCGTGCGTTGCTCGACCGGCTCCTGGCAAATTCGGCCAATCGCCCGCTCCAGCGTGTCCTCTTCTTCCTGTGAGAATCCGGTGCCATCCGCAGGGTCGAGCATGGCCTTGAGTAGGCGGTGAAGGAATTCGCGGTTTGCCGCGGTGTTCTCCATCTGCAGCGGATTGAAGCCGGTGGAGACGCCTGGCTGCAGCACCTCGTACTCGCCGCCGACCGCGCGGATGAAGATCTCGGCGCCGCGGTCCTTGTCGAAGAATACGGCGCGCGGCTCCGGTGAAATCCGGAAAGCCTGTGCAAGCAGGAAGGTGAGCGCCACGGTCTTTCCCGAACCGGTCGGGCCGGTCACGAGAAAATGGCCGATATCGCGCTGGTGGAAATTGAACCAATATGGCGTCTGCGACGTCGTCTCGAGGATCGAGATCGGCAGACCCCAGTGGACATCCAAAGCCTTGCCTGTCGCAAAATTGTGCAGCGACGAAAACCCGGAAAAGTTCGCGCTCGACAGCATGCAGGAGCGCGCGATGTAGGGGTGGTTGCCCGGAAGCTGCGCCCAAAAAGAGGCCTCCATGTTGAGGTCTTCGCGCAGCCAGTTGATGTTCATGTCGGTGAGACAGGAACCGAGCTCTGCGACGGCCTTGTCCAGACCGGCAAGGTCGCGCGACAGGCACAGAAGGCTGAAATGGTGGTAGCCAAACACAGCCTCCTGATTGAGCAGGCTGTTGAGCGCGAAGTCGATATCCGTCTCAACCGTGCTGCCCGATTCATCCGATGCGCGAATCTGGCGCTGCAGGCGGGAGATCCGCTCCTGCGCGATCGGCTTGTCGGCGAGCGTGAACGACTGGGTGCAGATGAATTCGTGGTTCATCTGCAGGAGGCCATCGAGCATTCCGGGTCCCGAGAAGGGCGGGTACTCCTTGATCGACAGCATCGCGCCGAAGCGGTTCTCGGTTTCGACCGGTCCCTGCGCCTGCAATGTCCGCTTTGAAAAGTGCAGTCGAGAGGTGCCCACATAGCTGCGGATACCCATGCGCGGCAGACGCATCTCCCGCGAAGTGCCGCAGGTGAGGATCGTATTGAAGAAGGCGCAAGGTTCCGAATAAGGTTGACCGTCCCTGTGGACGATGCCCAGCGGCCGCGCGCCGTACTTCTGCAGCTCGCGCGTGATGTTGCCGACGACCTCCTCGAGCTCGTTGGTCCGTTCGTGCAGTCGCTGTTGCTGGATATCGGTGCCGGAGGAGCGATCGATCAGGCGGGAAAACGTCTCAGCCGCGCCCAGCGCACCGCGCATGCCGGAGCGAACGACCGTCAAATAGAGTTCGTTGGTGAACATGCGCTTGTCGCGCAGTGACGCCATGTATCGCGTGTTCAGAAGGTCGCAGAACGAATCCGAATAGGCGCCGCCGATCGATGGCTTAACCTCCTTACGGATCACCGTCGACCAAAGCGAATAGCGGCTCGATCCAAGCGCGCGGACCATCGTGTTTTGGACGGCAGCGCGCATATTGAGCTCGGCCTGATCCTCCGTCTGGAAGAACAAGCCATCCAGCTTGATTACCGACAGGATCGCACCGCTTTCGAGACCGATGACGGTGTCGGCGACATGGCGCAGATAGGGAATGTGGGTCGACATCTCGCGCTCGCGGCGCTGCTCGCGGCCAAACCCCAGCTCTTCGATGACGACGTTCAACATGGTCATGGCCCGTAGGAGTTGGTGCGCCAGAACAGCCGGTTTGGCGTGCGCGGCGTTCGCCGGCCGACCACCTGAGCAAGGTCGAGGATACGGATGTCGCGGCTGCAGAGCGCAAAAAGCGCGAGATAGATCAGCGGCGCGATCAACGCCGACCAGAAGCTTGTGCTCACTAGGAAGGCGATCAGCGTGAAGCCGACGATGATGTAGAAGGCGTTTAGCGGAATGCCCCACATCATCGGGGGCCGTGTCAGGCCAATCACCAGCGGCGTCAGCTGGGGTTTTTCGTCGGTGAACTCGACCATCGCTCAGTTCCCCACCGCCGCGATCATCTCATCGACGATCGCCGGCGCGCCGAAAACCAGTCCGATGCCGAGCACGACCGCGCCGGCGGTGAACCAGGACAGCCGGCCGGCGAAGGCGAGAAAACCGAGCGCGATGACTGCGATGATGGCGAGCAGTCGGCCGAACGGCCCCGTGATGAAGTCCACGATCATCTGGACCGCGGTCTCGAGCGGCGCGAACGCCCCGGAAGACTGGGCAAGGGCGGGCTCAGCGAGAACCAGGCAGATGAACAGGATCGCGCCAAATGCGATCGGCTGTTTCACGGGGCGTACAGCGGGCGAGTGCGAGAATTCGTTCATGGTGGCCTCCGGCTAGAAATGCATGACACCGCCGACCCACTGGCGGCGCTCGCGGGAAGTAATCACCCCACTGACTTTGGAAGGACTCTGCGAACCATCGGCCGAGGCATCGCGTTCGCGCGCGGTAGAACCGGTTCCCTGAAGACCCATCTGGATGTTGAGGACTTCGGCGACGTAGCCCAGCGTCTCCTTGAAGGGAGGAATGCCGCCGTGCTCTCGCACGCGACCCTCGCCCGCATTGTAGGCGGCAGCGACCAGCATCGGGTTGCCAAATTCATCGCTCAGTTCGCGGAGGTAACGGACACCGCCGTCGATGTTCTCGTCGGGATCGCAGATGTCGACGACGCCGAACCGTTCCGCGGTGTCGGGCATCAGCTGCATCGGTCCGCGCGCGCCCTTGGGTGAGTTGCGCAGCCGGTCAAGCTGGCTTTCTGCCGTTACGACCGCGACGGCGAATCCGACATCGACCTTGTGTCGTTGCGCGGCCTCGATGACGATCTGGGTGATCTCGGCAGGCGTCGCTGGCGATGGACCACACTCGGCGGCGTTGCTTGGGGTATCAATATCAAAATGATGGTCCTTCTCGCCATCTCCATGCGCATTTGGAGCTGGCGCTGTAGTGATCTCGGATGGCCTAGGCTGGGCACTGATCTGGCCGCCCTCACCCAGGACAAAATCGTCGTCTGACTTCGCCCAGCGAGCCTCAGCGACGGCGTCGGCCGATGGCGAAACCGTGTCGGATGATCGATCTTGGCCGGTCGTAATGAGCGGCAAGTCCAGCTTTGCGGATAGCTCGGATGCCGGCGCTTCGGCTGGCGCGATCACGTATATGCTCGCGAGAAGTGTCGCCGTTAGCAGCCGCCGGATAGAGGGTAGTGTCGTGTGCGTTGCCATCGTTCCGCATCCAAAGCCTTGTAACGACGAATACCGGCATGGTTAGGCGAGACGAAAAACAATGTCAATTTGATTGTGATTTTTCTTGCAATCCCGACGGAGGCACGTCAATGTCGAGCAAGATGACAACCTGGAGGCGACTGCCGATGAGACTAGCTGCGGGTTGCCTGGCTGCGCTCGGCGCGTGCCTGCCGGCGTATGCGGCGGAGCCGGTCGACCAAGCCTACGTCCGATCACTGGCGGCGCCAGGCAAGACTGTGCTCGTCGTCGAGTATTATGATGGGCAAGGCAAAGTCGCGGAACGCAAGGGCTTTGCTTCGGCCTCAGGGTTCAAGGCGGTTTCGGCAACCGATTTCCGGGTTGGTTCCAATCTGACAATTCACCTCTACGGCATCGAGCCATGCCAGGGTGACATGGTCAACCGCAAGGAGGGCTTTGCAGGGTCCTGCGACGACTATGCTCGCCAGGGTCTGGCAACGCTCCTCCAGTCACCGCGGGTCATCTACTGCAGAGCCTTTGTCAGCGAGGCGGGCGCGCAGGCTCAGGACGCCACCTGCTACGGCTACTACAATTATCCGGGCAGTCTCGACTCGATCGACATGTTCGAGGAGCAACTGGTTTCGCTCGGCACCCACCGCATTGCCAAGCGGCCGGACGGCACGCCGGCGCGGAACGATCTGGCGGAGGCTGAGGCGATCGGCCGCCGCGGCTACGGCATGTGGGCCGATCCGAGGATCGCTGGACAATGAAATCCCCTGCCCTGCTCCTGGTATTGGCATTCGGCTCAGTGCCAGCCGTCGCCACACCGCCCGACGGCTATTTTGAACTCAGGACTGGCGTGACGCTCGAAAGCGGCGACAGTTGGAGCGACGGCGGCCAGCACTTTCGCCTGTTCGGCATGCAGGCCTGTGTGCGCGGAACCTTCTACACGGATAGAACCGGCGCCCGGCGCGATTGCGGGGAAGCATCGCTTGCCGTCCTTTCCGCCTACATCGCCGACACGAAGCCGCTTTGCGCACAGATCGCGCGATCAGCCGAAACTGCCTTCGTGTCCTGCTACGCGACGATCGGATCCGACCGTCTGGATCTCGCCAATCTGATGATCTCCTCGGGCTTTGCCTTCGCCTCCCTCGACGCGCGCGGCCTGCCCCACCACGCCCCTTACGCTGTCGTGGAACAGGCCGCGCGCGAGAAAAAGATCGGGCTCTGGCAGTTCGACGATGTCCAGCATCCAGCGGTCCTGCTTGGCCAGGCGGCGCGCGATGGAAGGAGCGGGCCGTGAATCGAGCGCTGGTTCACGCGAGCATGCTCGCGCTGCTGATGACCGCCCTGCCCTACCCCGCCCGTGCAGCCGACCTATTGCACGATCGGGGCACGTCCACCGCCGACGCGGAACTAATTCCCGATGGGACCGGCACCCTCAAAATCTCCGGGCGCACATCCGTCATCGATGGGCAAACGCTGTGGTTCCCCATAGGGGCCCATAGGGTACGTCTCGCTTCGATCGATTCCTGCGAACTGCCCCAATGGTCGTACGACCCCCTCCGGCATGGCGACAGTGCGATCCCGAAGCCCGTGCCATGCGGCCCGCTGGCGAAGGCCTGGCTGAAACGAACGGTGGGCAGCGCCCATGTTACCTGCACGGTTCAAGCGCCCGATATTGACGGCGCCCTTCTCGGCCGCTGCTCGGTCCGCGGCCGAGACCTCGCCCTGGAAATGCTGCGAGTCGGCTGGGCAAAAACAATGTCTCCGGCGCCTGCCGAATATGTGACCTGGCAGCAATACGCCATGTCCGCCCGCCACGGCATGTGGGCGACCTACGTGTTGGACATGCCGGAATGGCGAGCCAAGGCAGTAGACCGCACGCTGTCACGACGGCCGATCGCCGACTTCAATCTGCTCGCCGAACGCGAGAGCGAGATTTCGCCGCCGTTCAAGGATGCACGCAAGCGTCCGAGACGAACAGATCGATAGGCTCGTTTGAGGAGACATCCCATGAACCCTGTCAGGCGTATCGCGCTTGCAGCGGCCCTGTCCGCAGCCACGTGGTTTTGGCTCGGCGATCGCGCCGAAGCGAGCGAGTGGGGCTGCGAAGTGCTTCTATGCGCGTCGTCCTCCGATCCATCCTGGCGGGGCGTGCCGGCGTGCCACCCACCGATGAATCGGTTGATCTCGGCAATGCGAGGCTGGGGATTTTCGTGGCCGACCTGCCCGGAAGCCGGGACCGGAAAGCCGGGCTATGAAGCGTACGACGAATGCCCTGCTGGATGGAGCGTTGGATCAAGCAACCAGGACCACGGCGCTGGACAACCCGACCTCTGCGTACAGGTTCGAAATACGTGCCCCTTAGGCTTCGGTGGGCGCGATGGTTGCGAGCAGACCCTCACCATGTCTAGGCCAATGCGTGAGGATCCGTATTACTTCGACATCACCCATGACGATGGCAACGTCACGCGGCATTGGTTCAATCTGAAGCGATAGCTCCCGGCGTGCGATGCCTCCTGGATCCGACTACCTGCCAGCGGCCAGTGCTGCGCCTATCTTATGGACGAGGCCGCTGACTTCCTGAGACAGTCGGATAGGCTGTCCCGATGAGGTCGCAGAGTGTCGACAACTTTGGCGACGTCATCCGATTGAATGGGCGTCCCGTCCGCAATCATAGTGGCCATGAGATAGACCAGTTTACAGCGAGCGTCATCCCGGGTTGCGGGAACAACCAGAATCACCTTCGACAAAGCCCGTTGCTCTCGCCATCGCATGAAGATCAAATTCAGATAACGCAGAAGTGACCAGCCTGGCCATGTCAGCCCTTCGAGCGCTGTCCGTTGCGCGCGCGCTCGTCGATGACCGGCGATTGCCGGCGAAATTGCCCTTCTTGACCGATCGAAACGTCCGCTCATCTTCTCTCAACCAAGAAGATTCCGGAATGTGATTCCCGGATCACCAAGCCGCCCTGGGCTCCTCGACAGTTCCTGACATCCTGCGCGATGGTGCGCTAGGGATGGGTGTCTCCCGTTTTTTCTCCGAGGGGATGGGACCATCCCTATCAATTTCTGATCGAATGTCGTTTGTTGAGTCACGGCATGGGCAGGGCACAACGAGGATCGAACTCGGAGTTCTCCTATGCGCAAAGCCTTGGTCGTCGAAGATCAGAATCTGATGCGCCAAGCCCTGATGGCTGAACTGCAGGCCGGCTTGGACGATTGCTTCATCTCAGGCGCACAAACGTTCGCGATGGCCCAACGCTTGCTGGCCGAAGATCATTTCGATCTCGTCGTGACCGACCCAGGCCTGCCCGGCTTCGATCCAACGTCACGTCGGGACCGTCTTTTGGTTGTCGAGACGGTGATCCGGTCTGCACCGACAGCTATCCATATTGTCGTCACTGGGTCCGACAGCAACGATGAAGCGATCGCGTGCCGCGCCCTCGGGGCCTCAGCCTACGTTGCGAAAACAGGTTTATCGCCCGGAACGTTGTGCGAGATTCTTGGCGAGGTGGCGCAAGATGCGTTCCCGTTGCGCTATTCGGTATCCGACGCCCAAACTCTGGAGGTCAATATTTCAGGGCTTACACCTCGTGAAGGGCGCGTCATCGAGCTGTTGCTCGGGCGAAGGCCAGAGGAAACAAGGCGAGAGATATTTGAGAAGATGGCGACAGAGTTCAATATCGATCCGTCGAGTGCCGAACGGTATTACAAACAGGCACGTGCAAAGCTCTTGAAGCTTGGTCCCTTGCCGAAGGGGCTTTGATAACATGAGTCTTGACGTACACGGTATTCAACTCCCTATCGATGCGGCGGAAGTATCGTCGGAAATCTGGTCTGCTCTGACGACCGGACTGTACGAGGTCAACGAGGCCCGGAGAGTCCGACGCGCGATCCAACCAAACGACCGCGTCTTGGAACTAGGCGCCGGCTTGGGAGTGATCACGTCAATCATCGCATCGATAGAAGGCGTTCGAGTTTGGAGCTTTGAAGCAGATCCTCGAACGGCGCGATTGGCACAACGCGTAATCGATTTGAACTGCAGCGACAACGTCACGCTGACAAATGGCATATTGGCCGCCGGATCGCCAACGAAGGTTGAGTTCTTCCAGCGAAGCGACTTCTGGATGTCCTCTCGGTTTGCCGAGCAGGGCCCATACGAGCAAGTCATCCAGGTCCCCTCGTCCGACATCGATACCTTTATCCGGGCGCACGATATCAATGTCCTGGTCATGGATATCGAAGGTTCCGAACTCGAACTGGTGCAGCATGCCAAGCTCGCCGGCGTCGAACGCATTTTCCTCGAACTACACGATCATCTTTACGGCCTGGCTGGAGTCCAGGCGATCGGCGACGCACTTGCACGCAAAGGGCTCATCTACGACCCGCGAGGATCAAGCGGGCCTTGTGTGCTCTATTCTGTTGACGACGGTGAAAGACAGTTCGATGCGGAGATTGCACATGCGACTTAGAACTCTCGCTGTATCCGCCTGTGGCGCCGTCGCTTCCATTACACTGGCTTTCGCCGCCTACACGGATCCAAACGTGCTCACCATCGAGGACGCCACACGCGGACCCGCAGCTCGGCACAACGTCGAGCAGCTGAGGACTAAATACGAGAACGTGGCGATCGAGACGCGCACGCCGTGGACCAAGGAGGGAGAAGCCGTCACGTTCCGGGGACCGAGAATCCTCGACGTTCTCCGTAAGCACGAACTCGATGCGAACGCGTCGGTCCAATTCATCGCTTACGACAATTTCACGTCGGAGATCACGCTGGACGAGATCCGCTCCTACGGTCCGATTTTCGCGATCGATCGCGGCTGCACCGATGCGGACCGTGAATCGAAGAGGTGTTCGCAGGACCAGGCTTTCACGCCCCTCGCCCCTGAAGAACAGGGGCCAATTTTCCTGGTATGGCCCTATGAAGAACTTCCGACGGCATACGTGCCGGCCCGCAATTCCATTTGGGTCTGGTTCGTCGTCGCGGTTCGACCGGTGCAATGACACCCCTGACCGGCATCAAAGCTGCCCTACCCTTCATCGCCATAGGTGCAGCGCTACTCCTCTCGGTTTGGGCCTTCTTTCGCTCCGAGCACTACCGAGCAGAGTCAGATCTGAATTATAGCCAGAACTATGAGATCCAATGGCGAACGACTCAAATCAGGGAGCATCTTGCTCGCATCCATGGTGATTTGAAACTATCGGCCGCTACAGGACAACTAGCAAGCGATCTGTCGCGCCAGACCTTCTTGCTCGATGCGAACGTCGGCCAGCTGCTGAAGCTCGACTATGCCCCGAAATTCCTGCGCGATCGCGATATGCAGCTGTTGAACGAGCTTCACACGATCGCTCAGACCCACCTCGATCCCTTAGTGAAAGGCTCTACAAATTTCGGCGCTGCGCTGAAGGTTATGCCCGGTTTGGAGCAGCGCATGTTCGAGGTCTCGGGCACGGCAGTCGCGCACGCAGAGGCGCTGAACGCGGCCTCGCACATTGGTGCGGCCGCCTCAAGGAACAGGTTCTTATTTGCTGCTGCGCTTACGCTCGCGGCCGCTTGCTACACCGTTCTTCATCTGCGAAATGCATTTGCCCGGCGCCGGGACCAGCAACTCAGTTCGTTCTCGACGCTTTTCGCGCACATGACACGGTCACGCGTCACTGCCCTAAGGTTTTTTCTCGACTACCAAAGTGAAGAAACTGTCCGATATCCCGAAATGCTCGCTGCAGCACGCGAGGCGGTCAAGCAGCTCGACACCATTACGACTGGTCTGAACACCGTAGCCTACGCCGACGCTGAGGTGCGTTACAAAAGACTTTCGGAAACGCTCGAGGACCTGAAGGCCAGCCGACACACGGCGCTGGAGCTTCGGATCGCGCATGATGCTGGCGCTGCAAGTCTTCCCGCAGCGCAAATGTGGCTTGTCCTCGATGAGATCCTCCAAAACGCTGAAGCCGCACTTGGCGAAAATCCTGATGGATTGGTCAAGATCGTTGCGAGAATTGCGGACAGGCCGATAAAGCGGCAACGGCGGCTGCTTCTTGATATCATCGACAATGGACCGGGTATGCCGCCAGATGTATTGGCTCGTGCAAAGATGCCGTTCTTCTCGACGAAGGCCGGAAGGCACACTGGGCTCGGTCTGGCGGGGTGCGCGCAGATGGTTTCTGCCTTGCGCGGGACACTCACAATTGCGTCGCGGCCTGGACATGGAACGTCGGTGCAGATTTCATTGCCGGTGTGACTAATGTTGCCAAGGGGGAACTCAGTCTGCTTTCGGCGAGGCCGCCCTCCCACCTTCTTAAATTGACTTGACGATCTCTGCGCCGATTTCGCGCCCGCTGCTTCAGGAAGACCATTGCCGGTCGCCAATGTCGGCAGCCGCTTCCTGTCGCGAGCGCTCATCACTCGCGCCCTCACCTACATCGTGCAGCGACCCCCCTGCCCTTTCGGCCTCCAGCGAGGCATCGACGCAAAAGTGGGAACTCTCGAATCATCACAGCATGAAGGCGCAGCAGGGCAGCAGGCCGGTCTGCTCAAGATCAGGAAACAAGATCGACATCATGATCGGCCTATCGCGGGCAGTAGCCTCGCGCATCCGACGAGTTAGCGTGATGGTGTCACAGCAGGATATATGTGGTGCGATGGGGATCGAATTCGTCGGCTTCCCTACCCTCGGGAGCGTCGACATCCCACTCCAACCGGCCTCGAAGATAAGCGCACGCAGCTGGTGCATCGAGTCGATGAGGTCGGCGCCTCCTCTGTATCCCGCCGTCGAGAAGGCTGTTGCCCGCATCCGTGTTGCTCAGGTTTCGCTGAGACCGGACGACAAGAGGCATGATTTGGGCTGAGGTCGCGACCAGTGAAAGTATGAGTGATTCTGCTGACTTGGTCGTGAGTCGCCGGTGGGCTTCGCAGCTGGCGGCCGTCGGGGGGTCGGTCGCATTCTAATGAAAGTATGAATATCCAGTTTGATACGAGGGTTCCCTATGATCCAATAAACCATTGAAAAAGTTAAGAAAAGTAACGCGTGTTGGAGGGAGTTTAGTGAGCGGCAAGGCGTGGCGTTAGGACTTCGTTAACTCAAATTCTCTTGCCGTTTCGGGGGAATCGCACATAGTGGCGCTAAATCGGCGCGTTGTTCCAAGTTAGCGCTATTTTCTCTTGCGACGGGAACGACATGAACGCCCTGCCCTCCTTTGAGTTCGATGACCGGATACTCGCCCAAGGTGCCGAGATCTCGCGCAAGCTCGACCAGTTGCGCATGGAGAAGTTTCCGCCGAATGCCGAAAAGACGTTGCGGCCCTTCGGCATGGCAGAGGCTGCTCACTACCTGGGCGTGACCCCCAACAACCTCAAGCGCCTGCATCTCGAGGGCAAAGGCCCTACCCCGCAGATTGGCGGCGGCGGCCGGCGCTCATACATGGCACAACAGATCGTCGAACTTAGGCACTATCTCGACAAAAACGGTCGATCAGATGCCAAGAAATATGTGCCTAGCCGCAAGCCGGGAGAGAAGCTGCAGGTCATCGCGGTTGTCAACTTCAAGGGCGGCTCCGGTAAAACGACCACGGCGACCCATCTCTCACAACACCTCGCGCTCACCGGGCATCGGGTCCTAGCCATCGACCTTGACCCTCAAGCGTCCTTGTCGGCCTTGCATGGTTTCCAGCCGGAGCTGGACAAGAATCCGTCGCTGTACGATTCCATCCGTTACGACGACCCGAAGCCGCTGTCGGACGTCATACAGGCGACCAATTTCCCGCTTCTAGACATCGTCCCTGCGAACCTGGAGCTTCAGGAGTACGAGTATGAGACGCCGCTCGCAATGCAGACATCGCAGGAAGGCAAACGCTTCTTCACCCGACTCGGAAAGGCGCTTGAAAGCGTCGACGATCGCTATGACGTTGTCATCATCGATTGTCCGCCGCAGCTCGGCTACCTCACGCTTACTGCGCTCAGCGCCGCGACCTCGGTGCTGATCACTGTTCATCCGCAGATGCTGGACCTCATGTCGATGAGCCAATTTCTGCTCATGCTCGGCAATATCGCTAAGACCATCAAGAAGGCCGGGGCTAACTTCAAGCTGGACTGGCTCCGATATCTGATCACCCGGTTTGAACCGACTGATGTGCCGCAGGCGCAGATGCTCGGCTTCATGCAGTCCATGCTAGCCGAGGACATCCTCAAGAACCCCATGCTCAAGTCGACGGCGATCTCGGACGCCGGCCTCACCAAGCAGTCGCTCTACGAAGTCGAGCGCGCGAATTTCAATCGGGACACGTACGACCGCGCGATTGAGAGCCTCGACGCGGTCAACTTTGAGGTTCAGGGACTCATTCACCGGGCGTGGGGGCGGCTATGAAGTTGACGGCCGTAAAAACCCCCAAAAAGCCGAGAGCTTTCAACGGACTAGCTTTGCAGAGCAAGAGCGATCATGACGCGCGGGTTCATAGATTGGACAGCGGCTTCAGGAAGTTGACGGCCGTAAAAATCGCCAAAAACACACGGCGGATCAATGCTCTAACGCCTTGGGGAGGGTGCTAGATGGCGCGCAAGAACCCGTTCGCAAGCCTGCTCAACAGCGAGGACACGCCTTCCGAAAACCGCGCGGTTCTCGATTACGCAGCCAAGGGTGCGACCCGCTCACTATTGACCTCGATCGACGAGATGGCTGCCCAAGCGGGCAAGCTGCTGGAAGGCGAAACGATCGTCGAGCTCGACCCGGCACTGATAGATGACTCCTTTGCGAAAGACCGGTTCTCCCTCGATGGCGACGACTATCGGGAGGAGCTCGAAAGGGTCGTGGCGGCCGTGCGGGAGCGCGGGCAGGACACGCCCGTTCTCGTCAGGCCACATCCCCAGCAGCCAGGCCGCTACATGCTGGTCTTCGGCCATTTGCGGCGCTTGTCAGCCGTCAGGCTTGGGCGCAAGGTTCGGGCCGTCGTCAAGCAGATGACCGACCGGGAACACGTGATCGCGCAGGGCCAAGAGAACAACGGTCGCGCCAACACCTCATTCATTGAAAAGGCGGTGTTCGCCGCAGATATCGTCAATCGCCAGTTCGATGATGACCATTCGACGGTCATGGCGGCCTTGGGCGCCGACAAATCTACGCTGTCAAAGATGCTCGCGGTTGCCAGCTTGCCCGAACCACTCTTGAAGGGCATTGGGCGCGCGACCCGGATCGGCCGAGACCGCTGGTACGACCTCAAGCTGCTGCTCGACAAGCCGAACAACTTGGACAAAGCGCTCCAACTAGTCACGTCGACGTCCATCGCCGCGTTGCCGAGCGACCAACGGTTCGAGGCACTCGCAACGCACCTCAAAGCCAGTAAGGCCGAAACGGGCAAAAAACCCGCTGTGGCCCGCAGCGCTTGGACGCCGGCAGATGGCCGCCTCACAGCCGAAACCGTGGCAGAAGGAAAGAAGTTCACCCTTGCTCTCAAGGCGAGGGGACCCGACGCGCGAGCGTTCGGAGACTACCTGACGGAGCACCTCGATCCACTCTACAAGGAGTTCCGGCAGCGAGACCACAGGAGAACCAACGGAGAATAGCCCCGCAAAAGAAAAAGGCCCCCGAAACAGGTTCCGGAAGCCCTTCTCATAGTGTCGCAGCTGGAGAATCGCATTTCCGAGAATCACCGTCAAGAGTCTTCGTGACTCAGCGCCGTTTCGGCGAGCGGATTTCTTTTGCCTAACAAAAGGTAAAGGGAATGCAGACGCATACCGCAACGACGCCCTTTGGGCGGCGGCCGATGACACTTGGCCTGATTTCACGCCAGGTTGCGGCCAAGAATATCGATCAGGGGGCCAGGGCCTCCAAATGGCAGGTGTTCAGGGACATCCGCGACGCCAAGGAGATCCTAGGGGCGACAGATCGCGCGCTCTCGATCCTCGATGCCCTGCTGACGTTTCATCGCGACGAGGAGCTCACAGAGGGAGGCAACCTGGTTGTCTTCCCGTCGAACGAGCAGCTCATCAGGCGGGCGAACGGCATGTCGCCGGCGACTTTGCGGCGTCATCTGGCCAATCTGGTGACTTCCGGCCTGATTATCCGCAGGGACAGCCCGAACGGCAAGCGCTTCGCCCGGAAAGGGCAGGGCGGCGCGATCGAGCAGGCCTATGGTTTCGACCTGTCGCCGGTCTTGGCGCGTGCCGCGGAGTTTCGGGAGCTGGCGGAAGCCGTCGCGGCCGAGCGCAAGGCGTTCCGAGTGGTCAAGGAGCGGCTGACTATCTGCAGGCGCGACGTGTCCAAGATGATCGATGCCGGCATCAACGAGAGCGTGCCCGGCAACTGGCGTGGCTTTCAGCGCCGCTATGAGGCGATCATCGCTCGGCTGCCGCGGACGGCGCCTCGCCAGGTGCTCGAGGCGCTTGCCGACGAACTGGAAGGGCTCTGGGCCGATGTCCATCAGACGTTGGAATCATTCGTCAAATTACAAGATTCGAACGCCAATGAGTCTCATACTGAGCGCCACATACAAAATTCAAACCCAGACTTTAATCCTACCGGTGAAACTAAATACGGCTTAGGAAATAAAGATGAACCGAGCGGCACCGCCGAGCATACCGACAACGTGCGGAGCCTGCCAAGACGGGATCTGCCATTGGGGATGGTGCTGAGCGCCTGCCCGGACATCGTGCCGTACGCCGAGGGTGGGCAAATCCGGACCTGGCGAGATCTTGCCGCCGCCGCCGATCGAGCCCGGCCAAGCATGGGGATCAGCCCAAGCGCCTGGCAGGAGGCGGCCGAGGTCATGGGTCCGCAGCATGCGCCGATTGCGCTGGCCGCGATCCTGCAAAGGGCCGAGCACATCCGCAGCCGTGGCGGCTATCTGCGCGATCTGGTGGAGCGTGCCCGGCAGCAAAAATTCTCGGTCTGGCCGATGATTACAGCGTTGCTCAATGCCAGGATGGGCGAGCTGGAAAAGGCGGCGGCGGGCGTCGCTGGAGGCACGCCGGGAGGGCAGGGCGCTGAAACCAGGGCCGGCGCGAGCTCGCTCGAAATCAGCAACGCACTGCGCGACAGCATGAAGAAGAAAGGCTGGTGAGGATGACCAGCTTATTCTCCCGCCGCGAAGGCGTCCTCACCTCCGATAAGCCCACTCCGCCGGGCCCTGTCGAGCAGGTTCTTAACCGAAGATGGCGACCATTTCGAACCGCCGCGGGGCGTTCGTTCGTGCAGGCGCTCGAGCTGACCGGCGATCTCGCGCAGCGTCAGGTCCGGGTTCGAGGCATGGATGCCGACCACTAGTGTCATCAACCGTTCTTGCGGCAGGCGGGGAGGGGACTTCTTGAGCAGCGCCGGATCGGCGAGGTGCTCGCCCACCAGCCATTTGACCGCCCGTCGAAGGCGCTCTGGGGTCCAGTCGAGGCCACGCTGCTTCAAAAACCGGGCGATATCGTCCCAGGTGTGGTCCGGTCGCATACGGCGCACCGTCGGAAGCCACTGGTTGGCCGTGGCCTGGATGCGCGCGCCGAAAGCGGCTTTCTGCGCGGCCGTCACCCTGGCCAGCGCCTCTGGCCGACGCTCGCGGATGCCCGGATTGCCGGGAAGCTTGCCCTTGGACTTCGCCGCTTTGATCCCGGCCTTGGTGCGTTCCGAGATCAGCGCGCGCTCGAGTTGCGCGACGGCGCCGAGGACCTGCAGCGAGAACATGCCTTGCGGCGTCGTGGTGTCGATCGGATCCCGTAGCGACCGAAAATGGGCGTTCTTGGCGGTCAGATCCTCGATCACCTCAAGTAGATGGCTGACCGATCGCGCCAGGCGGTCGAGACGCACAACGACGAGAGTGTCGCCGGCGCCGATCTCGCAGACAAGCTTGGAGAGGGCAGGGCGGACGCGGGATGCGCCGGAGCCGTGCTCCTGGATGATGGTGTCGCAGCCGGCGGCGCGCAGCTCGATCTCCTGGGCTTCGGTTGCCTGCTCGTCTGTTGAGACGCGCGCATAGCCGATTTGCCGTCCCTGTGGTCGACGGGAAGCGCGTTTTTGCGTGTCAGCGGGCATCTGGAGCGTCTGAGAGTGCGTTTTTAGGGCGGTTTTCTAAACACAGAGGATAAGGATAACCGATCGTTTGTAAACGTCTCTTGGCACTTGTTTGTTCGAACTCACAGCCGCACAGACGCCGGAAACGCGTAGTTTTTGGGGCTCCCGTGCGTCTGGGCGATCGGCTGTACACTCTCGATATGTGGTCGCTGCCGATAGTGACCGCACGCGTCAGAAAAATCGCCGGTTGGTCAAGTAAAGGCTTCGCTAGCTTGACATGGGCAAATCAGGTAGCGTTGAAACAATGACTTACGAGATCGGCAAACTGTCGCTTGAGACGCTCGTTCGGCCTGTCGCAAAGGCTACCGAGGTTTTGGCGCGCCTCGACGAGCGGCTGGCGCGCTCGCCGGTGCGTGAAGGCTGGATCGAGCGTCTGCATTTCCACGACGCAGCAGCGGCGCTCTGGCTCGCCGGCGAGCTTGTCCATGTCGAGGACCTCGTCTTCCACGACACCGATATGGACCTGCGTGCGCCGACGCACGAACTCACGCGTGCGCACGCCGTTTTGCGCATGCGCCGGCGCATTCAGTCGCAGCCGCGGAACTGGGCGCTCGGGCGGGAGGGGCTGCCGGAGCTGACCGGACGCGGGCGCGCGGCGTCGGCGGGAAGCGGCCGGGAAGGGGAGGGGGATCTTGCGCAGGACGATGGAGTGGATGCCTGGGATGAACCCGGGGGCGACGGCTTGGACGATGAGTTCGCCGAGATCGATGCGGTGCTGGCGCGCTCGTCGCGGGTTCTCTCCGGGGCCGACGTTGCGGCGAAGCCGCTGCGGCCTGACGAGCGGCCGGAGCTGATCTATGACCTCGACTGGGACGAGGATGCGCGTCTCGCCGAATGGCATGCGGTAGTGGCGGACACGCGCGGCCTGCCCGACATTCTGCGGGCGGCGCTGCTGCTCGATGCCTGGCACGAGATCGAGGTGTTGCAGCATGGTGTCTGGATAGGGGCACTGCTTGTCGGCGCTCTGCTCCGGCAGGAGCGGGTCACCGACAATCATCTGGCGTGCCTGCATCTCGGAGCGCAGAAGATCTCGCGGGAGCGCCGGCGTGCCCGCGGCCGAAACGAGAGACTCCTAGCCCTCGTCGAGGCTGTCCAAGAGGCGGCGAGCTTCGGTCTGAAGGAACACGACCGGCTGTTCCTCGCCAGAGAACAGATGGAGCGCAAGTTGCGCGGTCGTCGCGCCAGTTCGAAACTGCCGGGCCTGATCGACCTCGTACTCTCCCGGCCGCTAGTCACGACCGGGATGATCCAGGCGACGCTGAAAGTCTCTCGCCAGGGTGCACTCGACCTGATCGGCGCGTTCGGCCTGCGCGAATTGACGGGCCGGGGACGTTACAAGGGCTGGGGGATTGTCTAGTCGGCTTCGGATCTCAGGGTAGGGGTCGTCAACGGAGCGATGTCGGGAAGTGACAGTAGAAAGTGCAATTTACAAGTGGAGCATTTGCCGGTGTAGCTCGGCATGCTGGTCTGTTAAGGGAATCTGCCTATAAACTGACGGCAGGCGCTGATTTGCCATGGACGCGTCGGTGGGGGCCGGGAAGGTAGTTGAAAATGGCATCGGCACAGCAATTGATAGGGCTCGTGAAGAGTCACGCCGAAGGGGACGAGAAGCGGTTCTTCGACCTTGCCATGCAGCTTGCCGCCGCGGAGGAGCAAAAAGGTCACGCCCGCCTGGCCGAGCAATTGCGGCAATGGGCCGAAGCAGGCCAGCAGCCGCCAAAGCCCACCCGCGCCGTGCCCATCCCGATCGCTGCACCGCGCGGCGACCTGGCTGGTTTCCTCAGCGCCAGCTATCCGACGACCCGCCTCAACGACCTGATATTGCCGGTTCATATCGGGGATGAGCTGGCTCACATCGTTATCGAAACCCGCATGACCGAGAGGCTTGAGGAGAAGGGTTTGCGACCACGCCGCCGCCTCCTCCTCGCAGGTCCGCCCGGCACCGGCAAGACCCTGACGGCGGAAGCGCTTGCCGGTGAATTGAAGTTTCCGCTGTTTACCGTGCTTCTTCACGGCCTGATCACGAAGTTCATGGGCGAGACCGCCCAGAAGCTCCGGATGATTTTCGACGCGATCCGCACCAATCGTGGCGTCTATCTGTTCGATGAGATCGACGCGCTGGCTGCGTCACGCGGATCGGAGAACGACATCGGGGAAGCCCGGCGCATTCTGAACTCGTTCCTGCAATTCCTGGACGAGGATACGGGACCATCGATCGTCGTGGCCACCACGAATCTGCCGGAGATCCTGGACCGAGCGATCCTGCGCCGCTTCGACCTGGTGCTCCCGTACCAATTGCCGGATGCCGAGGCGATCGGGAAGGCGATGCGCAGGCGGCTGCGCGGCTTCGGCGTGGAAGCCGTAAATTGGAACGATGTAGCGCACCATGCGGACGGTCTGTCGACGGCCGATGTGGTGGCCGCAGGGGAGGACGCCGCAAGACGGGCGGTCTTGGGAAATTCGAGCGAGATCAGGACGGCTGCCATCGTCGCGTCCCTCGAGCGCCGCCGGTCGCTGCACAGCATAGGGGCGGGAACGCATGCCGAGGGATCGAAGGCACTTCATACTAAACGAAATCTCCGCCGCAAACCCGTTCAAGCCAAAGGGCGGCGGGTCAGCAAAGCATCCAAGTGACGTAGCCAACAGGGCAGCACATGCCCAGGCACTTCTCAACGCGTTGGACCATCTGCCCGACGTGAGCGCTGCTGCGCTTCCAGGTGTCTATCTGGAAGTGGAGGGCAGGGCGGGCGAACCCATGATCACATCTGGCCTGAACGCCAGCGATCTGACGCTTCTTCGCATCGAGCCATCTCGGCCCGCCGCCAACCAACCAGCTCGAGCTACGGTTTTTGCGACGGAAGAGGGCATCGCAAAACTCCGGCGAAAGGTCGAGGACTTCGCCGGCAAGGACAGGAAATCCGGCCGGCCGTATAACGCGGATCTGGTCCAGAGCATCGGCGCTATCGTAGAGGCCGGACTGCGCGCCTTGTGGCGCAGCCCGCCGCAACGGTTCCCGGATCAGGATGGAGCCGTGCCGTGGGAAGTCTGGCTCGACAAGACGCAAGCGGAAGCGTTCATCGCCGGCGCGCCGGAGCTCGATCTTGCGATAAGCGCTGACCGTCTCGAATTTCCGGAAGACTTGGTGGTCATCGCAACAGCTACGCGCGGCGCGCTCGCTTTGGCGGTTCGGCGTCTCGCCGGCGTGCGTGCGCTCGCCGCGCCGACGGTCACGGCTGACTATTTCGATGCGATGGATCCGGATGAGCAGGCTGACTGGGTTGACGATCTGCTCGGCCGGACGACCTATGAGGCCATCGATGACCCGAATTATGTGACGCTGCTCGATCGCGGTGTCAGCCGCGCACATCCGCTGATCGAACCAGCACTTGCCGCAGCGGACCGGCACGCCGCCAATCCCGCTTGGGGGATCGAGGACATGGTCGGCCATGGCACACAGCTGGGCGGACTATCCCTGTTCGGCGATCTGACGCCGGCGCTTCAGTCCATGCTGCCGATCCAGCTTCGCCATCGCCTGGAATCGGCAAAGATCATTCCTGACGCAGGCCACAATCCCCATCACCTTCTCGGTGCGATGACCCGGGCCGGCGTTAACGCGGCCGAGACGGCAGGCGCCCGTCGCCGGACATTCGCCCTTGCCAGCACCACCGAGGACGACACGCCGCATGACGGTGCCCCCACATCGTGGTCGAGCGAGCTGGACCAGTTGGCAGCCGGCGTATCCGGAAACGTCACGACGCCTCGCTTGCTACTGGTGTCGGCCGGAAACAGCGACCAGAACAGATTTGGCAACAACGACTATCTTCCCACCTGCGACCATCCCGACAATGAGGTCGAGTCGCCGGCGCAGGCATGGAATCCGATCTGCATTGGTGCCTACACCGAAAAGAACGTCCTCCCGGCTGGTGAGCCCGGCACGCCCCTTGCACCGACTGGCGACCTTGCCCCATCCTCGAGAACCGCGAGTTGGTCGTCGCACTGGCCGATCAAGCCGGACGTGGTGATGGAGGGTGGCAACTGGGTCGTCAATGGCCCGCCGCCACCGATGAAACACTCGGCTCTTTCGCTGCTGACAACCGATCGTCGATACCCCCTTCGAGCCTTCACGACCGTGGGCGAGACCAGCGCCGCGACCGCACTTGCGGCCCGGGCAATCACCGAGCTTTGGGCCGACTACCCGGAGCTTTGGCCCGAGACGATCCGCGCCCTTTTCGTATCCTCGGCCCGTTGGACCCCCCAGATGCGCTCCCATCTGCCCGCAAATCCCGGGAAGGGCCACTACGGTCCTCTTTTCAAACGTTACGGCTACGGCGTGCCGGACATGGAGCGCGCCCGCCGAAGCGCCTCCAACGCACTGACCTTGATTGTGCAGGACAGGATCACGCCCTACCGCGAAAGCGACACGGGGGGCGCGGATCATGTCCACAATGAGATGCGTCTGTTTGAGCTGCCCTGGCCGGTCGAGGCGTTGCGGGCGCTAGTCGCTCATCCCGTCACCTTGAGGGTTGCCCTCAGCACCTTTATCGCGCCCAATCCATCCGAGCCTGCGCGCGGTTCGAAGTTTCGCTACGCATCTCACAATCTGCGTTTCAAGCTGAACCGGCCGAACGAGGACAGGGCCGCGTTCATTGCTCGCATCAGCAAGGTCGAAGAGGAACCCGAGGGGCCGGCCATCGATGAAAATGACGGCTGGACGTTCGGTCGCAATCGCCGCGACGTCGGCTCGCTGCAGATTGACGAGCTCACCTGTCCGGCTTCCGATCTCGCCCGTCGTAACCTGCTAGCCGTCCACCCAGTGGCGGGATGGTGGAAGACGCGAGCTATCCCGGATCCCAATGAGAGGTCAGTTCGATTCGCGTTGATCGTCGAGATCGATGCGAGCGAGATCAACGCCGAACTCTATGCCGAGGTACAGGCTGCGATAGAAGCTTCTAACGTCGCCCAGGTCGCTGTGTAGTCGGACGGCCTGCTCTCCGCCGTAACCGGAGTCTCCAATAGGTCAAGCCCGCCGGCCGACGTTGGATCGTCACCACTGTCGCCTATCGAAGGCGGTGATTGCCAAACACCCACAGAGCTTGGGCTTTCGGCGAAAGGCTGGCTTGCATTGTGTAATGATGTGCATTACATCATGTCCATGGATAGAGCGATCAGACAGTGGGCCGACCTCCTCGCCCCTCACATCTACCCCAGCGGTCCGAAGTCGGGTCCGCTTTCTGTGGAGCTTTGCTTTCATGCAGGCCTGCAACCGGACGAACCGGCGACGTCGGCGCTTATCCTGGACGCTTCTGCCCGCCGCGCCCAGATCGACTGGATCGGAACCGATATCGTTTCGTCACTCCGGGGCAATCTAACGTCATGGCTCGATCGGGATGTTGCAGCACCGTCGCAGCGCCAGTTCTGGAAGCTCTTCGACATCATTCGGCAGACGGACGACCTCAGGTCGGCCAGTCCGTCGTTCTGTCTCGCAGAACTCGTCCAGTCGTCCATCGGTAGCGCCAAGCCCGACGACCCGGTCCCGAGCGCCTCGGAAATCCTGACACGCATCGCTTCGGTCGGGATCGACAGGCTTTTTATTGTCGATGGACAACATCGGTCGAGCACCATCGGGCGGATGGAAGAAGCGCTTTCCCAACGCGCCATTCGCGAAATATCTCAAAGGCTGCTCACTAGGCTCGATGAGTTCCCCGAGCACTCGAGCACGTCGCTCCTCACCGATATCCGCTGTTCCCTGACGCAGGAGATTGCGAGCCGGATCCGGATCAAGTGGAAGTACAGACCGGCCGGCATGCCCCTCTTGGCATCGCCTCAAACCCGCGAATGGGTGCTGGGGTTTCAGCTGCGTACCGGCACACCTCCTCCTCCAGCCTCCATCGATCGACGCCCGGGCGCCGATCGGGTGCCCGCGGCTTTTGCCACGGCCCCCCGGAGGTTGGAACATGGAACGCTTCGCAGACGAAGTTACGGAAGAAATCTACTGGACGCGGTTCGCGCCGAACCTCGATCAGCATCTTTCAGTGAAGGCGCACAAGGTCCTGCGGCCGCTCGTGGCCGCACGCGGCTTACAGGACGTTGGCATCTTCGGCCCCATCCTGCGCTTCAAGAGTGCGCCCGGGCGGCTGGGTGTCGAGGTAGAAGGCAAATGGCATTTGACTTTTCGCTGGGTCGAAGGGGAGGGGCCGTTCGAAATCAAGTTCGAAAGACGCTGACCGATCGGAGGGCCGCGGCATGACGCTTCAACAAAGCCGCTTCGTGCCCGCGCCCCCAATCGCGCCTGGCGAAGTCCTTCGCGACCAGATTCTTGGTCCGCTCGGCATTACCCAGGACCAGCTGGCGTCGGCGCTCCAGGTCTCCCGGTTTTCAGTGAACCAGATCATCAACGGACGCCGGGCGATAACGGCGGAAATGGCACTGCGGCTGGCCCAGGTCACCGGCACCACCGCGCAGTTCTGGCTGAACCTGCAGCGCGATGTCGACGTCTATCAGGCGCAGTCCAAGCTCCGAAAGGTGCTCCCGACCCTGAACGTGTTGCGTGAGCCGAAGTCGGAAAGCGAACTTGTTGTCGAAGTTGACGGCGACCCATAGCGTTCCTCTGGGCCAGGCCCAGACGGCCCTCGTACGACGTCTCCGAGCGGTAGTCCGATCGAGCAGGCTTCCGCGCCAGTTGCCGACTTCGCATTTGCCACCCAACGCGTGGAGGCCCGTCGACCGAGCCCGAGGTCGTAACAGCCTCGTCCTGCAACGATATATCGGCAGATGTCGACCCGCTGTCGCTGCGCGGCTCCAGGTCGTGGGTGGGAGTTCACGCGCCGGCTGATCCGACAAACCGGCGCAGCATCAGGAGCAGGACCACCGCTCCTGCGGCCGAGAGCGACGTCCAGGCTTGCGCGTCGCCCATGGTGTAAAGTGTGAGACCACTGAACAGGAGCCAAAGCAGCGGTATCGGATACAGCAGCGCGACCAGCCGGCCACTCGCAATGAAGAGGACGCCGAGGGTGACGATCGCTGTGGGGTCAGGGGCGATGCCGAATAGCTCCGCGCCCATCCACGGCCGTCCGAGCAACAAAGACAGGAACGGATAGGCAACGAGGCCGGCCGCGGCCACCGACAGCCCAGCCACCCCGCGACGTCCCGCCGGTCGAATGCAAGACCTTCACCGGCCGCGCCGGCGGCGAGCATCAGCGCCTGCAGCCAGAACGCCGGCGCGAGGTAGGAGACCGCCCAGTTGATCGCCGCATAGCGGGTCCACAGAAAGGACCAGCCGACGAAGGCCCAGAGTGCAGCGAGGACAAGCGCGATCCAAAGGTCGCGGTTCTGCGCACGCGTGGGCAGGAGCAGGACAATGGCAAGACCGATGGCGAAAGTGACGACATGGAGCGGCCACCAGGCTGCATTGTGCAGCTCGAACATGCGCCAATAGACGCGTGGAGAGAAAAGCAACAGATCGTCGAGGCGGTAGGACCACCAGTCCGACATCAGAAATCCCGCACGTAAGCCGCCATCCGCTCGCGCATCGCAGCATCGGGAAGAGGATCGGCGGCAGCTGCCATGTTCTCGCGCACATGGTCAACGCGGGTGGTCGCGGGAATGGCGACTGTGACGGCCGGATGGGCCAGGATGAATTTCAGGATGAACTGAGCCCAGCTTCCCGCGCCGATTGCCGCTGCCCAATCGGGCAACTGTTCGCCGGCGAGCGCCTGCGTGAGACGGCCCTGCTGGAAGGGCCGGTTGACGATCACTGCCATGCCGCGCTCGACCGCCAGCGGCAGGAGCCGCTCCTCTGCCTCGCGGTCGACGATGTTGTAGGAGAGCTGCACGAAGTCGAGCGGACGTGCCCGCATGATCTGCTCGAACAGATCATGCCGGCGGCCTTCGGAAGTGGTGATGCCGACATAGCGGATCAGCCCTTCTGCCTTCATCGCGAACAATGTGTCCAGATGTGCCTCCCACGCGACCAGGTTGTGGACCTGCACAAGGTCGAAGCGTTCGACGCCCCACAGGCGGCGCGAGCGCTCGATCTGCGCGTCACCGCCGGCGGCAGACGACGTCCAGACCTTTTCGGCGGAGAACAGCGTTTCCGACCGGCCGAGCTTTTGAAGGCCGTAGCCGACCACCGGCTGCGAGGAACCGTACATCGGCGAGGAATCGATCAGGCGGCCGCCGGCCTCGAAGAAGGCGGCCATCACCTCCGTGCACTCGTCGCGCAGCACCGGATCGTCACCCACATTGAAAGTGATCCAGGTACCCAGCCCGATGGCGGGGATAGCCTCTGCTGAGGACGGGATTGTCCGCATCAAGGGTCTGCCGGGCGCGCTCAGCGCCCATCGCGGAAGGGCGGCCGCCATGCCCGAAGCTGCGGCCATCTGGATTACGCTCCTGCGAGTGACGATCATCTGTGAGCCTCAATACGATGTATCCGATCAGCGGATTCGGCCGGCGAATTCTGCCAGTGCTTTGGCGACAAACTGTGGCGCGACGTTCCTCAAAGCCTCTATCACTTCGCCGACGGTCATGGCCGCCCGACTGTATCCCTCAGCCTGCTGAAGGGAGAGCTGTCCGCAATTCTGTTGGGGGTGTCTCGATCGGCTTGACCAGAAAGTCGTCCGGCCGCATCGCGACGATTTCGGGCGGGAGGATTTCGAAGTCCCGTACATTGAAGGTCACGATGATGCCCGCGCTGGCGGCAACGGCCGCGTCCGCTGAGCGGCCTTCTTATTTGTCGTCATATTGATACCGTTCAAAGGTCCGAATGCGCATCGGCGGACGGATAAATGACACCGTCTTCCGGTGGCCCGTCGTTCGCCGGACGTGTGATCCAAACGATCTCACCGTTTGTCAGATAGACAACCGCTCCGCGCTTGGCGCCCGTCACAGAAAGATAATCGCGCAGCTGCTGCGCATGGGCCTCGCGCACCGCAGGCGTAGGATTCACATCGGATTTCCAATCGATCGCGGCGTCGGTGTGGTTTTCGACAATTGCCAAGGCGTCGGCCCGCCCGGCGACAAGACCGGCCTCGTCGTGGCCCCAGATCGCAATCTCGGGCACGAGGCTGCGCCGCATTTCGGCAATCTGCGGCAAAGCGAGCCCACGCAGCGCTGCGGCGGCCATTTCGCGGGGATCGGGACGAGGTCCGGCTTCATCAACATGGGTGAGTTGATCGAGCAACAGGCGAGCCCGTGAAACGCTTGCGTCGAGTTCTTCTGCGAGCTCGCCGGTGAGAAGCTCTTCGATCAGCTTGTGCAAGATCACGCCGCGGCGCGCTCCGGCGCCGACCACGTCGATTTGCTCAACATGGCTCTCCGAAACCACGACGCCATCGAGAGGGTCGTTGCGCCGATCGGCATCATGCTCACTGGGCCGGCGCCAGACAATTGGCGGCGCGCTCTCCTCGACAGATCGCTGCTCGGCGGCAAAAGAGTCGGAAGACTGTTCGTTTGGCCGAGACGCGGATCCCGCCGTTTTCTGAAGTGCAAAGGATGAAAGGTCCATCTCGAGAATGTCGTGCTGACGCAGGTCTATCGAGCTGAACCAGGAGTCTTTGGACGCCTGGGGGATGTGGGGGAGGATCAAGATATCCCGTGCGCGCGTGCACGCCACATACCAGATACGCTCTCGTTGATTGGCATCTTCCAGGCTTTCGGCGGCACGCGCTGCGGCAAGCTCCGGCGGCGCGACGCCGCCGAGCATCCAGTGCAGGCTGTTGTCGGATTGCCGATGGACGAACTGATCGGGCCGATAAAGTTCGGTCGTGGAATTGACCGGAATGACGACGGGCCACTCCAGCCCCTTGGCGCTGTGAATGGTGACGATCTCGACCGCATCCTGGGCGGCATCTATGCGCCCTTCCTGTGCTCGGGCCTTACGTTCCCAATCAGACTGGAGATCGCGAATGAATGCACGCAGCCCAGCGACCGAATAGCCGCGCGCTCTTTCGATCAAGGCATCGAGATTGGCGAGCGCGCGGGCGTTGCGGTTGCCATGACGCGCCGCCATGATCACGCGGAGGTTCAAGCGCTCGATGGCGTCCGCAAGGATCAGACTCGGCGTCACGATCGATGCCCGTCGGCGAAGTCGTTGCAACTCGACGAGGATGTCCCGGGCTACCGCATGCTGCACCAGTTCGGGATCCGTCCGGACAGTGAAAAAGCGTTGTCCCTCTTCCTGCTCGGCAAGGGCCGAAGTGATGTCCAGGAGTTCCTGTTCGCTAAGGCCCACCAGCGGTCCTCGCATCAGCGCACCGAAGGCCAGCGTGTCGGAGGAATCGGCCAGGGCTCGCAACAACGCCAGAAGGTCCTGTGTTTCCTGCCGTCGCATCAACGTCTGCCCGGCTTGCGAGGATACCGCGAGCCCGCGCTGCTCGAGCGCCCGTTCGTAGCGCCACAGCTCCGTGTGTCCCGGCGAAAGCAGCGCGATGTCGCCGGCCTGGAGTGGCGTGCACGTCTTGTCGGCGCGTTGTATCGACACATTGCCGATCAGAGCGGCGCAGATGTCGGCGACCCGCTCGGCTTCCGCCTCCCGAAACATCTCCGCGTAGATGCGGCCCTCGGTCGCAACCTCGACGGTGAAGCGGGCGACGCAGGCAAGCGGGTGCGACGCTTTGAAGAGCGTGGGTGCGAGCGCGACATAGCGTGGCTGCGAGGGCTTGGCAAAGACCGGCTCGAAGCAGGCGTTCACATGATCGATGATCGGCTTCAGCGAACGAAAATTGGCGGTGATCTCGAGCACCGAACCCTGATCCTGGCTGTCGATCAGCCGGCGGCAGAGCTCGTAGGCTTCGATGTCGGCGCCGCGAAAGCGATAGATCGCTTGTTTCGGATCGCCAACCAGGAAAAGCGCTCCGGGCCGTAGCTCCGATTTCTCCCATTGATCTCGCGGCGTTTCGGTCGCGGCGATCGAGAACAAGATCTCGTTCTGGATGCCGTCCGTGTCCTGGAACTCATCGACCAGAATAAAACGATAACGCTGGCCGATGGCCTGACGCACCTCCTCGTGGTCCCGGACCAGGGTACGAACGTGGATCAGCAGGTCGTCGAAATCCAGGACGGCGACAGCCCGCTTGCGCGCCTGATAGCTTTCCAGCAACTGGTCGAGGGAGACCGACAGCGAGCACACCAGCGTGCTGGCGATATGACCTACAAGCTCGCTCCAGGCAACGACAACGGTTTCGTAGAGCGTTCGGCCTTCATTTGGACCGACATCATTGCGGTGAGCACCGAAGCCCCGCCCAGCCTCATCGTAGGTTTTCAGCTGCAGGCCCTTGCGCTCGAAGAGGCGGCCGGTTCCCGGATCGCAGAGCCGCCACAGGGATCGGAAATCCTCTTTGGTTGCGAGACAATCCTGATACCGCTCTTGAAGCCGGCGCAATTCGTGCGCGATGTCGGAAAGCCATTTGTCGGGTTCGGCATTCGCCTGCCACCGGTCGAAATCGTGCACCGCCTGGACGAAATCGATGTCGGGCCGTGCGTCGGCAGGCGGAAGGATCGGTTGCGCATCGGGGTGTCTGCGCCGGAGGTTCGCGAGTTCGCGGATGAGGTCCACCACATGAAGCGGAATCTCTTCCGCCAACACCACAATTGGGTCGCCTTCCGCGGCAGCCGCCGCGAGCCGGCGAGAAAACCACGCCGACAGCTCGGCCATGAACAGATTGTCCGCGACTGTGGCGTCCACCACGCGGGCGCCGGGGTCGAGGCCGGCCTGGACGCCGTGACTGCGGATGATTGCCTGGCAAAACCCGTGAATCGTGGTCGCGGTGAGCTCATCGAGCCGGGGAAAGGCGACGGCAAGCGCCTCCCGCTGCTGCTCCGAAAGCCCCTGCGGAAGAACCGCCTCTAGGAAAGCGGGAACATCGCCCGCCAGCAGTGCGTCGACCGTTTCCCTGATCCGGCGCGCGAGCTGACTCGCCGCGAGTTCGGTGAAGGTGATCGCGGCGATCTCCCCGGGCCGGTGGCCGGCCGCCAGCATCATCGCCACGCGACCGGCCATCAGCGAGGTCTTGCCGGTTCCCGCGGCCGCCTCGACCAGCAGGATCGAGGAAAAATCGGTCATTGCCCGACAACGGGCATCCTGATCGACGAGCGTCATGTCGAGGCGCTCCAAAGCCTGTTGAGCGGCTGATTGGCCGCCCGGAACTCGGAGGCCTTTCGGCGCAGATAACTCTCGCGATCGGCCGGCATCGCGAGGCGCATATCGTCATAATCGGCATCCTGCTCCCAACGCGGCGCGATCCGGCCGCTGCGCAGAATTGTCATGGCGGCCGACAGATAGCCGGACGCCTCGCTTATCACCTGATCGAGTTCGTCGCCCTTGAGTTCGAAGGTTGCCGGATCGTCGGCGAGATAGACCAGGCGCGCCACGACGGTCCTGACTTCGGGCAGCAGCGCACGGGCCGCGATCGCATAGAGCACGCGCTGCAACTCTCTTCCCTGACCCAACGCAATACGTTGATGTCTCGGAGGCGGCTTCGCGCTCTTGTAGTCGGTAATCCGAGCGCCGTCGCCAGTGGCGCGAATATCCAAGCGATCCATACGGCCGCCGAACACCAGGCCGGTTTGCCCGATCGGGACGGCAACCGTCGTGTCCCATGGCGCTTCATGGTCCGCGGCAGTGTGCTGGCCGAACGGCACCTCCGTCCAGCTGCGCGTATCGGATCTGACCTGATCGTCGGCCGCAAGGCCCCTTGCCGTGCGGCGCGCAGCCTCGCTCACCGTGTGGCGCCACAGGATCGGCGGCGGAACCGAGCGCTGCAGTGGCCAAGCATTCAGGATCGCCGTCGAAGCGTCAACGATCGCGGCTTCGATCTCGCCGGCGCTGGCGCGCGCAAACCCCGGCGCAGGCTCGAGAGCCGCGATGGCGCCGCTGATCAACCCATGCACCAGCTCGCCGAACGAGGCTGCATCGAGCTGCAGCGGGTCAGACTGGAATCGAACTGAGCGCCACCCCAAGGCGTAACGCCAGACGAACCCGAGCGGGTCGCGCAGCAGACGCTGAAGCGACGTCGTCGATTGGACTCGCGACAAGGCCCTCTCTATCGCCGGATGATTGGCGCCCGACAGGCCGCCGTCATGTGGTGTCAATACTGAAGGCCGTTGCCAGTCGCGCCAGCAGAGCTGGCTCTGACGAATATGAGCGAGTTGGCCGGCATCACGTGGCCTCGCCAAAAGCCTGTCCGCTTCGCTGAAAGCGTGCTCCGGGATGCGATCGCGCTTGTGCACGATCTCGTCGGAAGGCCAGAGCGAGCTCGGTGAGAGAACCCCGCCCTTGGCGTTGCGCAAAGAGCGCGACAGAACGAGTTCTTCGCTTGTGTGCGTCTTGATGATCTCGAAATGGCGCCGGTCGAGCTCGGCGACACCCACGGGATGCAGCCGGCGGCGGTCGAGCAAATGGTGTGGCAGCAGCGGGTCGTCGTTTTCCGAGCGTGGCCAGGATCTGCTGGTTAGGCCAAGCAGGCGGGTGAACGGTCGTGGACACGCCGCCAGTTGCGATGCCGGGCACCAGACGACGCTGTTGGCTGGGTCACGCTGATCGGCGACACGCAAAGCTTGCAACGAAAGGCCAACGGCTTGCGCCGGCGCGCTTCGCAGCGCCTCCTGCCACATCGCCAGGCTGGCGCCGCTCAGCAGCCGCGTGCCGGCCTCTCCCGCCATTTCCGCGCCACGCGCGAGAAGCTCGAGAATGGGAAACAGGATCTGCTCGGCCAGTTCACCGTCGGCGCGCCGCGGCCGTGCGGCCGCCAACACTTCTCGCCACTGGTCGACGCTGCGCAAACCGGCGCTTCGCGGGATCGCGGCGAACCAGTCCGGCGGGAGCCGGCTGGCGAACGGGTGGGCGGGCAGGCGCCGGATCAGGCGCCAGATACGTTCCTGATTGACACCGTTTGAAAGAACATCGGCCAGCGCCGCGCAAGCTTGGCCCTCCGGCGTGCTCAAGGCGGGCACGCCATGCGAGAAATGCAATGGCAACCCGGCGCTTCGCGCATAGGCCAGGAAATGATCGTCCCAGTCCTGTGTCGACGTGGCGGCGATCGCGATGTGCTCGGCCTGCACCTTGCCGGTCGCCAGCAGCTGCCGGGTCCAGCGCAACGCCTCGATGACCTCGGACTTCGGATCCGCGCTTGCCTCGGCCGACGTTCGGACTGGAGGAGTCGCCGGCCTTTTCTGGATCGACCCTCTGAACCACGGATGCTCGACAGGCTGCGGCAGCTGCCAGGTGAGGTCGGTGACGCCCGCAAGGTCGTTGAGAAGCGGACGCCAAAGCGGATCGACATCCACCAACCCCAAAAGAGTCACCGGACCGAGCAGGCCGCGAGCAAGATCGACACGCCTGCTGGCAGCGTCGCGAAGGTCGCGCGGCAGCATATGCGCTGGTGGCACGTGATCGCGGATGTACGTCTCGATCACATGGAGGTCACGAAACCGCGGCGCCTCGTCCGCCAATGATGACAGATCGAGATCAGCCCGCCAGGCGCAATCGAGCGCATGCAGAACCGCCCGCGGCATCCCGGGCAACCCAGCGACGGTCCCGAGGTCGCCAAAGCTCTCGGAAGCAAGCGCGGCCTGGATCGCCGGATAGAGAACATCAGTACCGGCCGGTGTGGCAAAGCCGCCCACCAGGCGCGCGGCGAGCAGGGGCAAGCTGACGATCTCACGACCGATTGCTCCTTCTCGCGCCGCGGCGGCGCGGGAGCTGCGTAGCGCCAGCATGCCGTCGATGACGTGGGTGGACCGGATGAGCATCGTGTTTTCGTTTTGTCGTTCCAACTGGGCACTGTGATCGCCCAAAATCACCAGCTATTGAAGATCAGGCAAAGAAAAAGATCAGGCGTCGGGGACGGAAATGCATCTAAGCAAGTTGACAATCAGGAATTTCAGGAACTTCCAATCGATCGAGGTTGCGCTGGCCGGCAATGTCGTGCTGCTCGGCGAAAACCGAGTCGGCAAGAGCAATCTGCTCTTCGCGATCCAGCTCATCCTCGATCCGACATTGCCCGATTCGGCGCGACAGCTGAAGCTCACCGATTTCTGGGACGGTGGGCCGACCGACTACAGCGCGCCCATCGAGGTGCATCTGGAGATCTCGGATTTCGCGGCGGACATGGCGCTTACCGCGCTCCTGACCGATTTCCGGGCGGCTCATGATCCGACGACCGCACAGCTCAGCTATGTATTCCGCAAGAAGTCGGACGTCGTCGGCGCGCCGCAGTCGGGCGCAGATTGCGAGTTTCTGGTCTTCGGCGGTGGTGACGAAACGCGTTCACTGCCCGCGAAGGTTCGTCGCCGCATTGCGATCGATCTGCTGGATGCCTTGCGTGACGCCGAGGGCCAGCTCGGCAGTTGGAAGGCTTCGCCGCTCCGCCATCTGCTCGAGGAGGCCGTGTCCGGCATCAGCCGCCCGGATCTCGACGCTGTAGCAGGCGAACTCGACAAGGCGAGCAAGGCACTTGAAGCGTTTATGACCATCAAGACGCTGGAAGATGAACTGCGCGCCGGGATCGCCAACCTCTCCGGAAAGGCGCATGACATCAATGCGCGACTGAGATTTGCGCCGGCCGACCCGCTTCGTCTGTTCCGGGCCATCGCGATGTTCATCGACGATGGCAAGCGCGGCATCGCCGAGGCCAGCCTCGGATCGGCGAACGTTGCCCTGCTCGCGCTGAAGCTCGCGGAGTTCGCCTGGCGCCGAAAGAAGAATGAGCGCAATTTCTCGCTGCTGTGCATCGAGGAGCCAGAGGCGCATCTCCACCCCCACCTGCAGCGATCGGTCTTTTCGAAGCTGCTCGGCAATGCCGAGCCCTCTCAGGCAATGATCGTGACCAGCCACTCGCCTACACTGGCCTCGGTGGCGCCGTTGCGTTCGATCGTGCAGCTGAAGAGAAAAGGAGGCGCGACACAGGCATTCTCACTGGCGACGTTGCCGGTGACACCCGATGAGCTTGACGATCTCGAAAACTACCTCGACGCAACCCGCGCCGAACTGCTGTTTGCGCGTGGCGCCATCTTTGTCGAAGGCGACGCGGAGGAGGCGCTCATACCCATCTTCGCCTCGTCGCTCGGCCATTCGCTCGACGAGCTTGGGATCACTGTCTGCAATGTAGCCGGCACGAACTTCCGTCCCTACGTCAAGCTCGCCGAGGCGTTATCTCTGCCCTATTGCGTTGTCACCGACTGGGATCCTCTCGACGGCTCCAAACCCCCACTAGGCAAGAAGCGAACCTTTGACCTCTGGCAGGACATGCTCGCCCTTCGTAGCAAGCCTCCTCTGACGCCGGCAGATCTGGCGAGATGGGAAGCATCAGACCATGCCGCGTTCAGCGTCGACGCGGCAAAATCCGGAATCTTCCTCAATGAGCAAACCTTTGAAGTCTCAGTCGCCAACACGCCTGCTCTGCTGGGTCCCCTGCTCGATATTTTGAGCGAGCAGGACTTCGGGTCAGTGCGCACCAAGCGCATCGCCGCCTGGCGTGCAGGCACGCCGGTCGATGCCGAACAGCTGCTGGCGATGGTCGCGAGCGTCGGCAAGGGCCGTCTCGGCGGCCGGCTTGCGAAGAAGGCCACGGGCATTAACCCGCCCAGCTATATCGAAAGCGCCATTCACAACGTAGTTAGCCTGGTTGCTCATGCTTAGCGATCGTCCACTCATTCAGGCGTTGGCAGAGCTCAAGTCCAATCCGGAGCAGGCCGCCGCAGTCGTGGAAAAAGGTCATTGCGTGGTGCTTGCCGGCCCGGGAAGCGGAAAGACCAAGACGCTGACGATCGCCATGGCACGCGGCCTGATCCAGGACGTGCCCGATCCTCGCGGCGTTGCCTGCATCACCTACAACAACGACTGCGCGATCGAACTCGAAACACGCCTTGCCCGCCTTGGGATCACGCCGGGCGACCGCGCTTTCATCGGCACGGTGCACAGCTTCGCGCTCAGCCAGGTCATCGGCCCATACGCGCGCTGTGTGCCCGTAGGGCTTCCCGCAGACTTCAAGGTCGCAAGCAAATCGCAGATGAAAGCTGCGGTCGAAACGGCCCACGGGAACTCGATCGGCGGTTACGGCAACCCGCACGACCGGTGGAAGTTCGCATCGGAAAAGCGGGTGCGCGACGTCGATCGCACGCGGCCCGAATGGCGGGGCCAAAATCCGGAGCTGACTGGTTTCGTTGAAGCCTACGAGGCGGAGCTGCGCCGGCAAGGGCTGATCGATTTCGACGACATGCCGCTGATCGCCTATCGGATGATCAAGGAAAACGGCTGGATTCGCGACGCTGTTCGAGCTCGTTTCCCCGTGTTGTTTGTCGACGAATACCAGGATCTCGGTCATGCGTTGCACGAACTCGTCCTCCTGCTTTGCTTCGACGGCGGCATTCGTCTGTTCGCTGTCGGCGACACTGACCAATCGATCTACGGCTTCGCCGGCGCCAACCCTGAACTGCTGGAAAGCCTGACCCGCCGCCCCGATGTCCGAACGATCAGTCTCCGCTTCAATTATCGCTCCGGCGGGAAGATCATTCGAGCCTCGCTCGGTGCTCTTGGCGAGGAGCGCGACTATCACGGCATCGATGGCGCTCCCGACGGCGACCTCAGCTTCTGGCCAGTTCCGTACGGACACGACAATCAAGCTGAGGCGGTCGCCAGTACGATCATTCCGACGCTTGTCGAACAAGAGTTCGAACTGGGGCAAATCGCGGTTCTCTACCGGGCCGCCTGGCTCGGCGACAAGGTGGCGGCCGCTTTGAAAGAGGCGGCAATCCCCTTTCTCCGAACCGACACGAACGCGCTGGTCAAACGAAGCTCTCGCCTTGCGCGCTTCATTGAGGAAGGTGCCCGCTGGATCACGGGAGGTTGGCGCGATGCCGAGCCGCCATATGCGCGGCTTCTGTCGGAGGCGATGACGCTCGTCTACGGGCGCCACGCCAGTGAGCGTGAGGAACAGGAACTATCCGTCCAGCTCATGGGATTTCTCAGCGCCTCGCTCGGAACGGGCGAAACCACCCACGTCTGGCTGCAACGAGTTGCACGAGAACTCATCACGCCGTGGCGCATGATCGCTCGCAATTCCGAACAGGAGTGGGATGTCTGCGACGAGATGATTTCCAACACCGATCCGGCCCGAGATCTGGACATGCCATTGGCGCATTTCGCTGGACGGACGGAAGGCTCTGGACGCGTCAACCTCAGCACCCTTCACAGTGCCAAGGGACGGGAATTCGATGCGGTCATCATGTACGGCGTGAACGCTTCCGACATGCCGAGCACGCGCGATAGGAGCAGTCCCGGAAGCCTTCGCGAGGCCAGACGCTTGTTCTACGTGGGCGTGACACGTCCGAAAAAACACCTCGCTCTAGTCTATCAGGAGCACCACCACTCACCTTGGGTTTTCGAACTGTATCAGCGCAGTCAGAAGAATTGACCCGCCTAGCCAGTTCGACGCGTTTGGTTTGCGTGACATTACGGCCAGACGAACCGATCGAGTGTCCGGCCCTTTTCCACTGCGGGTCAATCAATCAACAACCAAGCCGGTGTAGCGCGGTTTCACGATGAACCTGCGGCGGCATTGAGATGATTCTCGAGCGCCTCAATGCTCGACATGACGTCGGCAAATGCAGGGGGCGTTCCGAAAATCATCGCCGACATCCGCTGGTAGTCCGCCGCGAGCTTGGCCCGCATGTCTTCAGTCGGAACCAGGCGATAACTGCCCGGCACCGCGCGGTCGTAACGATGATCGGGCGCGCGAAACATCAGCGCCTTGTGCTGCCGGCAGGCCTCGGCGAGATCGCGCATCGATGCTGTTGCGACCCCATAGTCAGGATGCGTCCAGATCTGATGGACGTCATAGTAGTGACGCGAGTATCGATTGAGATCGGGCACCGCTCGGGCTTGGCGTCCTCGCGCCGCTTTTCCGTCATCTCGGTCATCGCATGCAGGATCAGTACTTTCTCCCAGAAGGTCCGCTCAGGTCGCACTGTCGTCACGTTCCGAACGGTGAGGCTCGCCGGCTCCGGCAGTTCGAAAGCAACGTACGGCACGACCTCGCGTGATTCAGCCGGCTCGGGATCGGGACGCGCGCCGCCTTCGATGCGAACCGCGGCCTGCACATAGCTGCCCGCAGACTCGAAGACGCTCTTGTAGCCGAGCACGAGGATGTCGAGCGCTTCCTTGTTGCGGTAAAGATCAAAGCCGAAGCTCAGCGAAAAATGACCAGGCTGCTCAGCCATCGCTTCGACGACCGCGACCTGCTTCGTCAGCAGATCTCTGAGCGGGCCTGAGATGTACTGCCGCGCCGCCTCATCGACCTTCTCGGCAAGAGCGCGCTGCTGCTGATTGACGGAGGGGAGGGCGGCGATGTCGGCTTCCAGCGGGACATGCAGATCAGCCTTGTAGATGCCGATGTCGATGTCCTCTGAGAATCGGCGGATCAACCCGTAAGCTTTGCTCAGGTTGGTGCCGCCCTTGAAATAGAGGCCGATGGGATCGTCGCCGCGTCGGTTGAACAGAAAGTCGAGCACCCAGCAGACATAGAGGTCCTTTTCGATGTTCGCCGCCTGTGTTTCCAGATGGGCCGCGACCGTCTCGAAGAGAGTACGGCGTTCGTCGACGCTCGAGCGCAGGATCTCAATGAAGGTCTTCTGCATGATCGCCCTTCTGCGTGTCTCTTTCGGTTCGATCCTCGGCGATTTTGCGCGTAATTGTCTCTGCCAGCGGATACATCCACGCGGGGACCGCATGAATGTTGTCGCGCAGATCGTCCACGACCTTCTCCCGGTTCGGGTGCCGCGCGAGGTGCTGCACGATGCCGTTCACGGCGGCATCAAGGCTCGACTTCTCGTCCCGAAACCATGTGAGCGCCTGAACCACCCGCATGGCCGGTCGCCCAGCCCAAAACGCCGTCTTGGCCGCGATGCGCTTGAAATCGAGCTTGTAGATGACCGGCTTCGTCACCTGCGGATCGCCGGCACTCGCCTCGATCTCGATCGTTCGGGGATAGGTGTCGGCATAGATCGTCGAGCGCGCCGGGACGGCCGTCGTCAAGCCGAGGTCGTTTGCGGCGGTCATCCCGTCGACAAGGACGCGCAGTTTGTCGCGCCGTGCAATCGCGTCAATGAACGAGGAGCGGGGTGGAAACACCATCTTGCCGGTCAGCTTGCTGACGCTAGGCTTGTTATAGAGACCGCGATAGGGCCGGCGAATGTCGCCCCGCAGGGTCAGTCGTTGCAGCGCCTTCTCGACGGCATTCGGTGTCCCGATGTCGAGGAAGTCCGCCCGCGACCAAACCCCGGCCGGCGCGGCCTGGGCCATCCGGTTGTGAATGCGTTCGAGCGTGTCGGACGTCGGGTCTGGCATTTGGGTACCGCTTCTGACCGAAGATTATATATAAAAATTGGTCAGTAGCAACCCGTATAGGGTGACTGACCAGAATTTGTATTCAAACTTTGGTCAGCACCACGCCATATTTGTCCTCGCAGCTTTGCGCAATCAGCTCGATTGACTCTTGCGGCTGTTGAGAACAAAAATAGAACACATCGAAAACGGAGACGAATGCGACGGGCATGGCCATGTCCTCGAACAGGTTTGCATTGTCCGAACTTCGGGAGCGCATCGCGCGCCTCGAGGGCGGTTCTGCACGCCGGCGCGAGGTCCTACCCTTTGGCGTTCCTGAAATCGATCGGGTCCTGCCGGGAGGGGGATTGGTCTTTGGCGGTCTGCATGAGGTCGCGGGTGGTGGAAATGGTGCTGTCGATGGCGCGGCCGCAGCTCTCTTCACCGCCGGAATTGCCGCACGCACCGCAGGCAAGGTGCTGTGGTGCGTTACCCGGCCTGACCTGTTCGCGCCGGCAATCGAACAGGCCGGCCTGCCTCCGGGAAGGGTGATCTATGTCGAGGCCGGCGACGAAAAGTCCGTTCTCGCTTGTTTCGAAGAGGGTCTTCGTGGTGGCTTTGGCGCTGTCGTTGCCGAGATTGCCCGGCTTTCGATGACGGCCTCACGGCGCCTGCAGCTTGCCGCCGAAAGCTCCGGCGCCATCGGAATCGCCATTCGCCGCTGGCGCCGGCAGACGGAGGCAACCGATTTTGGTCAGCCTACAGCCGCCGAAACCCGCTGGCGCGTGTCGGTCCTGCCCTCGACGCCATTGCCGGTTCAGGGCGTCGGGCGTGCGCGCTGGCAGCTTGAGTTGATCCGATGCAGGGCAGGGGAGAGTGCGGATTTCACAGTGGAGGCATGCGATGCCAAGGGTCGTATCGCTCTTCCTTCCGTTGTGGTCGACAGACCGCTTCAGAAGGAAATTGGGCGACGCCGCGCCTCCGCCTGAGACGCCGCTCGTTCTTATCGGCCGTGACGGTCGTCGTCGTCTTGTGCTCGCAGCTGATGCAGCAGCTCGCGCCGCCGGTTTGCGTGTCGGTATGCCGGCGAGCAAGGCGCAGGCTCTCGTTCCTGGCCTCGCGATTCAGGATGCCGAGCCCGTCGCAGATGCGATGGCGCTCGAACGATTGGCGCTGTGGGCGCTTCGCCGCTATGCGCCCATCGTTGACGCCGATCCACCGGACGGCCTTCTGATCGATACCACCGGCGCCGATCATCTGCATGGCGGCGAGGTTGCGATGCTCACCGATATGGTGATGCGGCTTGGCGCATCGGGCTTTGCTGCACGCTGCGCGGTCGCCGACACCTGGGGTGCAGCCCACGCATTGGCCCGATTTGGCACGCAGCAGGCAATCGTCGTTCCATCCGGCGCCATTGCACAAGCGATCCTGCCTTTGCCGATCGCTGCCCTTCGCCTGCCCGCCGTTACGATCGATAGTCTGAGGCGACTTGGCTTTGAGACAATTGCCGACCTCGCCGGCACGCCGCGCGCATCGCTCGCCCTGCGTTTTGGACCCGAACCCGGTCGCCGCCTCGACCAGACGTTCGGACGGGTGAGCGAACCGATCGAGCCGATCCGGCCGGAGGAGATTGTGGAGGTGCGCCGTAATTTTGCCGAACCGATCGGCGCGGCAGAAACGATCGCTCGCTATACCGGCAAGCTGGTGGCCGAACTCTGCGCCGAACTTGAGATGCGAGGGCTTGGCGCACGCCGGCTCGATCTTCTGTTCTTCCGCGTGGACAACCGCATCGAGGCGATCCGGGTCGGCACAGCAACACCGGTTCGCGACACAAAGCGCCTGATGCGGCTTCTCACCGACAAAATAGAAACGATCGATCCGGGGTTCGGCATCGAGCAGATGCGACTTGCCGCGCTTGCTGCCGAGCCGCTGCGCGCGAAGCAGACGATCTCTTCGCTTGCTGAAGCGTCAGAACCGGATGTCTCCGACGTTATCGACATCCTCGCCAATCGGGTTGGGGAGGATCGTCTCTATCGTTTTGCCCCTGTGCAGAGCGACGTTCCCGAGCGATCGGTCCAACGCGTTGCGCCGATGTCGCCCGATACCGGCGAAGGATGGCCGGGCCATTGGCCACGACCATCGCGGCTGTTGCCGCATCCCGAGCTGATCGAGACGGTGGCGCTTCTCCCCGATCATCCGCCCGTAACGTTCACCTGGCGTGGCGTTCGCCGGCGCGTGAGGCGGGCGGAAGGACCGGAGCGTGTGTTCGGGGAATGGTGGAAGCGCGATGCCGAGCTCGCCGCGGTGCGCGATTATTTCCAGGTCGAGGACGAGAACGGCGAGCGCTACTGGGTCTACCGCGCCGGCGACGGCGAGGATGCCGCGACCGGTTCGCACAAATGGTTCCTGCACGGAATCTTTGGATGAGTGCCGGAACCCGATATGCCGAATTGCAGGTCACCTCGCACTTCTCCTTCCTGCGTGGAGCGAGCTCCTGCGAAGAACTCTTCGCGCAGGCGGCATTGCTGGGCATCGAGGCGCTGGCTGTTGTCGATCGCAATTCGCTTGCCGGCATCGTGCGCGCGCATGAAGCGGCGAAGACCACGGGTGTCCGGCTGGTCGTCGGCTGCCGCCTCGATCTCGCCGACGGCATGTCGATGCTGGTCTATCCGACCGATCGACCGGCCTATTCGCGTCTCTGCCGTCTGTTGTCGCTGGGCAAGGGCAGGGCCGGCAAAGCCAAGTGTCATCTGGAATGGGATGACGTCGTTGCCTATGGGGAGGGCCTGATCGGAGTACTGGTTCCCGACGAGGCCGATGACCTCTGTGCGGTTCGGCTACGGCGCCTGCGCGAGGCCTTCGGTGATCGCGTCTATTTGGCGCTCAGCCTGCGCCGTCGCCCCAACGATCAGCTCCGGCTTTACGAACTGGCCAATCTCGCGGCTGCAATGCGCGTGTCTACCGTCATCACCAATGACGTGCTCTTCCATGAGCCGGGGCGCCGCTTGATGCAGGATGTCGTCACCTGCATTCGTCATAACGTCACCATCGACGACGCCGGTTTCCGGCGCGAACGTCATGCCGATCGTTACCTCAAGCCGGGCGATGAGATGGCTCGGCTGTTCAGCCGCTATCCCGAAGCGCTGGCGCGCACGATCGAAATCGCCGACCTCTGCCGGTTCTCGATGGACGAACTTGCCTACCAATACCCGGAAGAGAAGACGATGCCGGGCCTCACCGCCCAGCAGGCACTGGAAAAGCTGACCTGGGAAGGTGCCGCCCAACGCTATCCCGAGGGTCTGCCCGACAAGGTGGTCGGCATCCTGAAACACGAGCTGAAGCTGATCGAGACGCTCGAATACGCGCCGTACTTTCTGACCGTGAACTCGATCGTGCGCTTCGCTCGCAGTCAGGACATCCTCTGCCAGGGCCGCGGCTCGGCCGCCAATTCGGCCGTCTGCTATGTACTTGGCATCACCTCTATCGATCCCGACCGCAACAATCTCCTGTTCGAGAGGTTCGTCAGCCAGGAGCGGCGCGAGCCGCCCGACATCGATGTCGATTTCGAGCACGAGCGGCGCGAGATCGTCATACAGTGGGTCTACGAAACCTATGGTCGCGACCACGCCGCGCTCTGCTCCACCGTCATTCGCTATCGTACCAAGGGCGCGGTCCGCGATGTCGGCAAGGCGCTCGGCCTGCCCGAGGACTTGACGAAACTGCTGTCCTCGCAGATCTGGGGCCATGGCGAGGCCGTCGACGAGCAGCGCGCCCGCGAGCTCAATCTCAACCTGAGCGATCGCCGACTGCGCCTGACCCTTGAATTGGCAGCACAGCTCACCGGCACACCGCGTCACCTCTCGCAGCATCCCGGCGGGTTCGTCCTGACGCATGATCGGCTCGACGATCTCGTGCCGATCGAGCCGGCGGCGATGAAGGATCGCCAGGTGGTGGAGTGGGACAAGGACGACATCGACGCGCTGAAGTTCATGAAGGTCGATGTGCTGGCCCTCGGAATGCTGACAGCGATGAAGCGGTCGTTCGATCTCCTGGCCGAGCATAAGGGGATCGCCCTCGACCTGGCGACGATCCCGCCCGAGGATCCGCGCACCTATACGATGATCCGGAAGGCCGACACGCTCGGCACCTTCCAGATCGAATCCCGCGCGCAGATGTCGATGTTGCCGCGTATCAAGCCGCGTACCTTCTACGATCTGGTCATCGAGGTCGCGATCGTTCGGCCCGGCCCGATTCAGGGCGACATGGTCCATCCCTATCTCCGCCGGCGCGACGGCAAGGAGGAGGTGACGTTCCCGACGCCGGAGCTCGAGCGCGTGCTCGGCAAGACACTCGGTGTGCCGCTGTTTCAGGAGCAGGCGATGCAGGTCTCCATGGTCTGCGCCGGCTTTTCCGCTGGCGAGGCCGATCAGCTGCGCCGTGCCATGGCGACCTTCAAGCACACCGGAGGTGTCTCGAAATTCCGCGACAAACTGGTGAACGGCATGATCGCCAACGGGTACACCCCGGAGTTCGCCGAAAAGACGTTTTCGCAGTTGGAGGGGTTTGGCAGCTATGGCTTCCCCGAAAGCCACGCCGCCTCTTTTGCCCTGATTGCCTACGCATCATCCTGGATGAAATGCTGGCATCCCGATGTCTTCTGTGCGGCGCTGCTGAATTCTCAGCCGATGGGATTTTATCTGCCGGCCCAGATCGTGCGCGACGCGCGCGATCATGATGTCGACGTGCGCCCGGTCTGCATCAATGCCAGCCGCTGGGATTGCACGCTAGAGCTGACCGATATTGAAGACCGCTTCGCTGTCCGGCTGGGCCTGCGCATGGTGAAGGGTCTCGCCAATGATGATGCCGCCGCGATCGTCGCGGCACGCGCCGATGAACCCTTTCTCTCCGTCGACGATCTATGGCGCCGCGCCGGCGTGCGGGCGGCCTCACTGGTGCAGCTCGCCGAGGCCGACGCTTTCCTGCCGGATCTGAACCTCGCCCGCCGTGACGCGCTCTGGGCGATCAAGGTGCTGCGCGATGAACCTCTGCCCCTGTTTGCGGCCGCGACGTCCCGCGAACAGAAGACCGTGCAGGAGATCCATGAGCCTCCCATTGCGCTCAGGCCAATGACGGCCGGCCGCGAAGTGGTCGAGGATTACGGTCATGTCGGACTGACCTTACGCAGCCACCCGGTATCGTTTCTACGCGCTGATCTTCACCGGCGCCGCTTCGTGACCTGTCAGGAAGCCATGCAGGCGCGAGACAAACGATGGTTGACCGCAGCCGGGCTGGTGCTGGTCCGGCAACGGCCAGGCTCGGCCAAAGGCGTCATGTTCATCACCATGGAGGATGAGACGGGCGCTGCAAATGTCGTCGTCTGGGTCAAGGTGTTCGAGAAATTCCGGCGCGTGCTTCTCTCCTCCGCCATGCTCGGCGTTCGCGGCCGCATCCAGCGAGAAGGGGAGGTTGTGCATCTTGTCGCTCACGAGCTGACAGACCTCTCTGGCGAGCTGGCAAGCGTGGGAAATCGCGAGACGCCGTTTCCCCTGCCGCATGGCCGCGGTGACGAAGCCTATCACGGCGCGCCGGGTATCGATCCGCGCAGCCTGCCGAAGGGGCGCAACATCGTCGATCCATACGAGCATATCGACCGTATCAAGGTGAAGACGCGAGATTTCAGATAACGACGTTTTGGATTTGCGCGCCTGGTAGCTTGAACGCTCTTGCCTCGGGACTGCCCGGTCTCGGGCTTAGCAGAAGGAGGATGAATCCAAGGACCGCTGCGAACAGTGAGCCGAGCAGGCTCCCGATCTTCACGCCATCCTGAAGAACTGGATTCTCCGGGAAGGCCAGAAGGCCGATGAAGAGGCTCATGGTGAATCCGATGCCGCAAAGCAGAGTCACGCCAACAATATGGAGGGGCGCCGCGTTCGCGGGAGCATCGGACCAACCAAGCTTGATGGTGGCCAAGGCAGTTCCATAGACTCCTTCACCCTGCCGACGACGAGCCCTTCTGCTGCGCCTAGAGTGAGCGTATCGGTTAAGGCAGATGCGTCTACGCCGAGAGTGATACGCATGAATTCGCGAACCCGAAGATCGCGATGATGACAAAAGATACGGCCTTGGCCAGCGCATGCTCGATGCGAAGCAAGGGTGATCGGCCCGGTTGTTCGCGATCACCGCCCACCGAAGAAACGACGAGGACACCCAACCCGGGTTTTGCGTCAACGGGAAACACCGCAACCTCTGACTGTCACATCCCGCCAAGGAGTCCGTTGCGGGCATGCAAAGCGGTAAGGCCGGCGGGTCCGCTTTCGCACCGCGGGCGGAAATTCCGCCGAAGCGCATTTTGAGCCATATGGCTGAGGCCGAGTGAATCGTGTCGATAAGGAAGATCACCCTCACCGCCGAATGCGGATACGGGCCGCTCTCGCCGACGCATCTACTGTTCGCAATCAACGGGGGAGAACATACTGAATGGTCACTCGATGGGTCGCTGTCCGACTTACGAACCTGATCCAACGCTACCTGGTCGCCCGTGCCGCCGCGATCCAGAACCCGCTGCAAAGCGCCAGAGACCCGACGAAGATCGCACCAAGAACCGCGCCGTAGCCGCCGCTCGCCTGCCACAGAAGCGCCGCGCCCAGCGGCGCCAGCGCGGTCATGATGCTCATTGGCGCAACGAGCGAGCCGTTGACCGCCCCATAGCCGTCCCGTGTCACCATCTCCGGCACTGCCATGCCGCGCACGATGGTGATCATGCCGTTCGCCGCCCCGTAGAACGCGGCGACGCCCGCGATGACGAGGATGTCGGGCGGGGCGAAGCCGAAGCCGATCACCGCCAGCGGAAAGACCACGACGACGACCGAGCCAACAGACCGCACCGGGGCCTCTGCGGCGAAGGCGCGGATCAGGATGCGGCCCCCGACCTGTGCCGGACCGATGACCGTCAACACCAGCACTGCACCGGCCGAATCCAGGCCGCGTTCGAGCAACAGCGGAAAGAAGTGATAGGTCAGCGATGAGAAGGCGAAGGCATAGGACACCCAGGCGAGCATGAGGCCCCAGTAGGACGGCTTGCGCATGGCGGCTGCGACCGCCGCGCGTCCCACCGCCGGCGCGGTCTCGTCGGGCTCGGTAGTGCGCATCGGTGCGTCGCGCGAAGAGTCGATCGCTAGGAGATAGAGCCCGCCGCAGACGACGATGTTCACCCCCGCCATGACGAGCAGTGCGCCGCGCCAGCCCTGCGTCTCGATCAGAAATTGGATGACGGGGATGAAGACGGTGCTGGCGAACCCGCCCCACAGCGTCAGCGCCGTGATGCCCTTGCGGGCGTTGAGTGGCCCGACGCGGCGCGCGATGACTGCGAAGGCAGGCTCGTAGAGCGTGGCAGCCTGCATACACCCCAGTCCGGCAAGCACGATATAGAAGGCGACCAGTCCTTCCACCTGCGACCAGGCGGCCAGAAGGATTCCCGCCAGGATCGACGCCCCGGACATCAACAGCCGCCCATGGCCGCGGTCGATCGCGGCGCCGACCGGATACGCGGCAAGTCCCGCGAGCAGCATGCCGAGCGTGGCCGCGCCGTAGAGCATCGGTTTCGACCAGCCGAGATCGGCCCGCATCGCCTCGGCGATCAGGGGGAAGCCATAGAACAACGTCCCCCACGAACAGATCTGGGCGGCACCGAGTGCGCTGATGAACCAGCCTGACGCAGCAGGTACGGGCGAAGCTTTCACGCCGCGCTCTGGCAGCAGGTGGCCTTGGCCGCTACAGGTTCGACCGTCGTCGAAGCGCAGCCGCATCCGGCCTCGCCATTGGCCTTGGCTGCCGCGTCGTCCGCGCAGCATGCATCGACAGCCGCCGGCGCGGGACCCCCGCAGCATGATGTGGAGGCTATTTCGGACGGCGCGCTGCAGACGCCGGTCTCGGGAAGCACGAGGTGTATCTGGCGGGCTGCGACGGGGTCGCCGGCAATCTCGGCGACGATGGAGCGGACCTGCTCGTAGCCGGTCGCCATCAGGAAGGTCGGCGCGCGGCCATAGGACTTGGAGCCGACAATGTAGAAGCCCGGCTCCGGATGGCCCAGTTCGTCGACGCCGTGCGGAGGGACGGTGCCGCAGGAATGAAAATTGGGGTCGATCAGCGGCGCGAGCGCCGGCGTCGCCTCGACGGCGGGATCGAGGCCCAGGCGCAATTCGCGCAGGAACGAAAAGTCGGGGCGGAATCCTGTCGCGACGACGATGCGGTCGACATCCTCGATGACTTTTCGGCCACTGAGCATGGCCTCGACCCTCAGGCCGTCACCGATGCGTCCCACACGTTCGACGACGAAAGGAGCCAGCATGTTCAGTCTGCCTTCGTCGATCGCCTGCTTTGCCGCAAGTCCGAGCGCACCGCGCCCCGGCAATTGGTCGTTCAGACCGCCACCGAGCAGGCGCTCGATACGGTCGCGCCGGAGCGCCCACTCCACCCGCGTTGCCGGTGCCTTCTTCTGCAGGTCGAGCAGTGCCAGCGCCACGTTGATGGCGGAGTGCCCGCTGCCGAGAACCAGCGCGCGCTTGTCCGCATAGGTGTCACGCTCAACGCCGTCGACATCGGGAATGCCGTAGGCGATCAGGTCCGAAGCCTCGGCTTCACCCGGTACCGCCAACCCGTCCGCCCCGATCGGGTTGGGACGCGACCAGGTTCCCGACGCGTCGATGACGGCGCTGGCGAGCAGGCGCTGTTCGCCCTCGGCATCGCGGTATCGCACCACAAACGGTGCGTCGGCGCGTCCGTCGTTCGACATCAGGTCGTGCCCCTCGCGCGTAATGCCCGTCACTTCCGCGCCGAGACGGAGCCCCGCCGCGATCGGCGGCACCCGGGAAAGCGGCTCCAGGTACTGCGTCACGATCTCCTCGCCCGTGGGCAGGTATTCGCCAGAAGGCGCAGCGACGCCATCTTCGGCCAGCAGGACCCGCGCGGCTGCATCGACATTGTAATCCCACGGAGAAAAAACGCGGACCTGATCCCATTCGAGGATTGCCGCGCCGACGCGGGCGCCTTTTTCGAGAAGGATGGGACGCAGGCCGCTTTCAACAAGACGTGCGGCGGCCGCGAGGCCCACCGGACCGGCGCCTATCACTGCGACGGGCAATTCTCTCGTGGCGCTATTCATCATTCGATCCTTCCCGAATATTCGAATTAGATAACCAAAAAAAAGGCGCTATGCCCGCTCCATGGCTACACGTCGCACCTGGTCCGGCGGGCAGCTTCCGTCCGCGCAGCACTCGTCGGCGAGATACCCGATCAGAGCCTGCATCGCCGGATACTCGGCGCGGCAGATGAGCGTCGTGGCCTGCCGCTCCTGGCTCACCAGCCCGGTATCGACCAGCCGTTTGCAGTGATGCGACAAGGTGGAGGCCGGAATGCCAAGCTTCTCCTGGATGCTTCCGACGGCCAGTCCTTCAGCGCCCGCACGCACGAGGATGCGATAGATATTCAGCCGGGTGGCGTTCCCGAGCGCCTCGAGTTGGGTGGCTGCCTGTTCGATCTTCATGTGATCACCCTAAACACTGATCTCCGATCGGTCAAACAAATTTCCATCACCTTCGAAATAAGCTCTGTTGAACGACGCGTCAGATCGACTTCTGATTCACCCGCTTCGACACTTCCTCCGCGCTTTCGACGCGCTCCGAATAGCGGTCGGTCAGATAGTCCGACCGGTCGCGCAGGAGCAATGTGAACTTCATCAGTTCTTCCATAACGTCGACGATGCGGTTGTAGTAGGGCGACGGCTTCATCCGCCCATCCGCGTCGAACTCGTTGAACGCCTTGGCGACCGAGGACTGGTTGGGTATGGTGACCATGCGCATCCATCGACCCAGCACGCGAAGCTGGTTGACGGCGTTGAAACTCTGCGAGCCGCCGCTGACCTGCATCACCGCCAGCGTCCTACCCTGCGTCGGCCGCACACCGCCGAGCGACAGCGGCAGCCAGTCGATCTGCGCCTTCATGATGCCTGTCATCGAGCCGTGCCGCTCGGGCGAGCACCACACCTGACCCTCCGACCATGTCGACAGCTCACGCAGCTCCTTGACTTTCGGGTGGCCCGCAGGAGCCGAATCCGGCATCGGCAGTCCTGCGGGGTTGAAGATGCGAACCTCGGCGCCCAGCCTGCGCAGAATGCGCGCCGCTTCCTCGGTCGCCAGCCGCGAATAGGAGCGTTCGCGCAGCGACCCGTACAACATCAGGATCCGTGCCGGGTGTGACGAGCGGGGTGCATCGAACAGCGCCACGGGGTCGATGGGCTGGAACTGTGTCCCATCGAGATTCGGGCATGTGGGGATCGGGTCTGGTGCTTCCGCCATGTCGTCCTTGCTGGATATCTTCTGCATCTAAATAGTTCTATCTCGTTAGAAATATGGATGCATGGTTGATCGACGTCAAGAATATTTCGGCATTTCTCGAAATTCCTTTCGCCAAAGACCACCGGCTGTTAGGCTTGCTGCGTCTCGAAGGTGCATGAAGGCCATGTCCCGACCTCCCAGAAGACCCGGTTACGACCGCTGCGACGCGGACGGGTGCGACAGCCGCCACGGCTGACTCGCTTCATCCCGCACGTAATCTCTTCTGGAGTTTTGCCTCATGCGCACATCCCTGCGACTGCCTCCTGCCGCCTTGCTCATCCTCGCCTGCGCCCTTTGGGGCGGCGCAACCGTCGTAAGCAAGGCTCTTCTCGCTTCGATCCCGCCTGTGGCGCTGCTGGTACTGCAGCTTGCTCCAAGCGCGACTGCTCTGTGGTTGGCATTTTGCCTCTCAAATCGCCCTGCCGCTTCGAGGTCGCTGATCCTGCCGCTCGTTCTGCTCGGGCTCCTCAATCCCGGCATCTCCTACACGCTAAGCCTGATGGGTCTGGCCCACATCTCCGCCAGCGTCTCGACCCTGCTTTGGGCCGCCGAACCCTTGATGATCCTAGGCCTTGCCGCGATCTCCCTGCGGGAGCCGGTCACGCCGCGGCTCTTGGTCGTGATAGGAGCGGGCATCTTCGGCGTCTCGCTCGTGGCAGATGCACGGGGCGGCTTTGAAGGTAACCACCCCACAGGCATCCTACTCCTGCTCTCCGGTGTGCTGTGTTGCGCGTTTTATACGGTGTTTTCCCGCAAACTGAGCGAGAGCATCGACTCCCTGTATATCGTGGTGGTCCAGCAGACGGCGGGACTGGCATGGGCTGTCGCGCTGCTGCTCTCTGGTACGTCATACGGCAGTCCGGCGGATGTAGCTGATGTTCCGCTCGATCTTGCGGCAGTGGCGGCCCTGTCCGGCCTTCTCTACTACGCCGCCGCCTACTGGCTTTACGTCGCAGCGCTCAGGTCCGTTCCGGCGGCGGTAGCGGGTACCTACTTCAACGTGATTCCAGTATTCGGCGTCACCTTTGCCTTCCTGTTTCTTGGAGAGCGGCTGACACCGATCCAGTGGGCGGGCGCCGCCGTAATCCTGGTTTCCGTCTTCGAACTCGTGCGATTGACGGGGACGAAACGACCAACAGGTAGCAGCGAATGACGAAGCTGGCCGACGTCATTTGACGCGTCGGCCATCCGTGTCGATCACCACCTCGCCATCGTCCTTGGTGAAGGGACCGATGTCGGGGTTCGGCAGGATGTCGAGCACAGCCTCCGATGGACGGCACAACTTTGTGCCGAGCGGCGTGACGACGATCGGCCGATTGATCAGAATCGGGTGCGCCATCATGAAGTCGATCAGCTCGTCGTCGCTCCATTTCGGATCGCCGAGTGCGAGTTCGGCGTAAGGCGTGCCCTTCTCCCGCAACAGTTCGCGCGGAGTGAGCGCCATCGACGCGATCAGCTCAACGAGACGCTCACGCGACGGCGGCGTCTTCAGGTATTCGATCACCTCCGGCTCCTCGCCGGACTGCCGGATCATGGCAAGCGTGTTGCGCGACGTGCCGCAGTCGGGATTGTGGTAGATCGTGATGGTCATGCTGATCAAAGGTCCTCGTAGGGGTTGATCGGCTGAGTGGGCAGCCCGTCGCCAAGCCACCGGCCAAGCCATGTTCCTGCAACCGAAGCAGTTGTCCCGAAGACAGCGAGAAGGGCGTAGTCGCTCACGGCTCGATCCTCGCAGCCGAGCGCGAGGCCGGCACCTGTCACGGTGGCCACGCTGAAGAAACCGTACCAAGGAGCGATCCAAGCGACCCCTATCCAGACAACGTGGACGAGCCCCGATTTACCTTGCCTGCGATTCAGGGCGGCCATGATCGCAAGGACGAACGCACCCACGGCGAAGAACGTCGGAGACCAAGGAACCGCGCCCGCGCAGAAGAACGCCTTGGGCGCATCGGACGTCTGGCTTGCCAACGAAACGGCTGAAAAGACGACACCGGAAGCTGCGACGTGTCGCAGCCAGATTTCAGGGATGCGACGAGACTGGTCGTGGCTCTTTGGGTTCGCAGGACAGGAAGCAATAAACAGGCAGGCGGTCGCGTAGGCCGCGCTGCCGCCGAACGCGGCAATGAGCCAGGAACTTACTGAGAAAAGCGCAAAAGCGATCAGCAGAGCCGCAGCGCCAGCGACCCCTGCTGCCATGGGATCGTCGACCACTTGGTTCAGGCCGATTGCGTGAGAACTGGCAAGCCCCGTGCTCATGTGCGGTCAACGCGTTTCCTGAACACGTGACCCACGCTCATACCAGCCCTTGGAACGGTTCACGATCCAGACGACAGACAGCATGACCGGCACCTCGACCAGCACACCGACCACGGTCGCCAGCGCCGCACCGGATTGCAGGCCGAACAGGGCGATGGCCGCAGCGACGGCTAGCTCGAAGAAGTTCGAGGCGCCGATCAGGGCCGATGGGCCTGCCACGCAGTGCCGCTCGCCCGAAATGCGGTTGAGCAAGTAGGCCAATCCGGAATTCAGGTAGACCTGGAACAGGATCGGAACGGCAAGCAGGGCTATGACCGCCGGCTGCGCGATGATCTGTTCGCCTTGGAACGCGAAGAGAAGGACGAGCGTGGCGAGCAGCGCCACGAGCGAAAGCGGTTGGATCCTGGCGAGCAAGCGGTCGAGCGCTGCCTGCCCCCCGGTTGCAAGTAGCCGTGTACGCACCACCTGCGCGACGATAACTGGCAATACGATATAGAGCACGACCGAGAGCAGCAGCGTGTCCCACGGCACGGTAATGGCCGACAGGCCGAGTAGCAGGCCGACGATCGGCGCGAAGGCGACCACCATGATCGCGTCATTGAGTGCAACCTGCGACAGCGTGAAGTTCGGCTCGCCCTTCATCAGTGCCGACCAGACGAACACCATGGCCGTGCAGGGCGCGGCGGCGAGGATGATGAGCCCCGCGATATATGAGTCGATCTGGTCAGACGGTAGATATGGTCGGAACAGCCAGCCTATGAACAGCCAACCCAGCAGCGCCATGGAGAACGGCTTGATCGCCCAGTTAACGAACAGCGTCACGCCAATGCCGCGCCAGTAGGTGCCGACCTTCGCCATAGAGGCGAAATCGACCTTGAGCAGCATGGGCACGATCATCAGCCAGATCAGCACTGCGACGAGCAAGTTGACCCGCGCTACCTCAGCCTGGGCGACAATTCCGACGAAGCTCGGCATCAGGTAGCCGAGAGCGATCCCAGCGATGATGCAGAGCGCCACCCAGACGGTGAGGTATTTTTCGAACAAGCCGATTGCCGGCGGCGGCTCATGGCCCGCTTCGTACGTCGTGTCGGTCATGTTGAAATCCTTCAGCCGGCCATGGGCCGGGTCTGCCCGATCTCGTGGAGCTTCGTCTGCAGCGACATCCGGTCGATCGAAGCGAGTGGCAGCGACAGGAAAGCGGAGAGGCGGTTCGAGAGCTGGCGGTAGGCTTCTGCGAAAGCGAGATGCTTCTCGGCGTCGGTGCCCTCGGCTGCCGCGGGATCCGGCACGCCCCAATGCGCCGTCATCGGCTGGCCGGGCCAGACCGGACAGGATTCGTTGGCGGCGTTGTCACAGACGGTGAAGACGAAATCCATCTTCGGCGCATCGCGGCCGGCAAACTCGTCCCAGCTCTTCGAGCGCGCGAATGCTGTGTCATGCGTCAGGTTGCTCAGCAGTTCCAGCGCAAAGGGATGGACCTCGCCTTTAGGTTGAGACCCGGCGGAGTAGGCCTGGAAACGGCCTGCCCCAAGCTGACGAAGGATCGCTTCAGCCATAATGGAGCGGGCGGAGTTTCCCGTGCACAGAAAGAGGACGTTGTAGAGCTTCTCGGACATGTCGGTCGTTCCTAACAGTCGCAGGCGATGGCGTTTATGACGGGGCGGCAGAGTTCCGGCGATCCGTTGCAGCAGTCCTCCATCAGGTAGGCGAGCAGGTCCCTGAAGCCGGTCATATCGGCGACGTAGCGCACCACGCGCCCATCCCGTTCAGGCCGGATGAGTCCGGCATGCATCAGAACTTTCAGGTGGGAAGAGGTAGTATTCTGCACCGCGCCAACCCGCGTGGCGATCTCGCCGGCCGGGATGCCTTCCGAACCGGCTTGAACAAGAAGACGGAACACATCGAGACGGGTTTCCTGCCCGAGGGCCGCCAGTGCTGCTAACGCGTGCTTCTTCTGCATATATCCATACTCGTCGATTTATAGATGATTTAGTGCGCTGGGGCTAAGATGTAAACCCCTACCGTCCAGCCATCTCTCCGATCGCATAGCCTGCGCCTCGAACCGTCCTGACCATGTCCAGGCATCGCCCCGTGTTGATTGCCTTGCGAAGCCTGCCGATATGAACGTCAACCGTCCGCTCGTCGACATAGACGCCGTTGCCCCAGACGCCATCAAGCAATTGCTCCCGAGAAAAGACCCTGCCGGGGGCGAGCATCATGAACTCGAGCAGGCGGTATTCAGTCGGGCCAAGCCGAACGCCCCGGCCCTTCCTGAACACCTGATGCTGTTCACGGTCGAGGAGAAGCTCTCCCACCGTCAGTACATGAGACAGCACGGACGGGTTAGCACGACGCAGCACGGCTCGGATCCGGGCGAGGAGTTCAGGCGTCGAGAACGGCTTAACGACATAGTCGTCCGCCCCGACGGATAGGCCTCTGACGCGGTCTCCTTCTTCACCCCGTGCGGTAAGCATCACGATCGGTAGCCTCTGCGTTTCTGGACGCATTCTCAGTCGGCGGCAGAGTTCGATTCCCGAGACGGCGGGTACCATCCAGTCTAGAACCAGGAGGTCGGGAACGGCTTCTTGCAGACGAAGCTCAGCCTCGTCACCCCTCGAAAGGGTCTCTACCTGGTAGCCCTCTGCTTCTAAATTGTAACGAAGAAGCACGCTCAGCGGCTCCTCGTCTTCGACCACCATTATGCGGGGCGCGATCATGATACCCTCACCCCTGAGCTGCTGCAGTCTCATCCGCTTTGGGGCGGGTAGCGGGAAGCTGTTGACCTGTCAGGGTGTAGTACCCGTTCTCGGCAATGTTCGTGACATGGTCCCCAATCCGCTCGAGATTCTTTGCGCAGAAGATCAGATGCGTGCATGACGTGATGTTGCGGGGATCTTCCATCATGTAGGTAAGCAGCTCTCGGAAGAGCGACGTGTATTGAATGTCGATTCTTTCGTCGTCCTCGCGGAGGCTCACGAGACCTTCGGCGTCGCGGGAGGCATACATGGCAATCGCACGCCGAACCTGAGCCAGCACCAACTCCGACATCGTTTGAAGCGATCCGGAAAGCGGCTTGGGAATCGTGGAGCCGCCGGCCGAAGGGACGCGTTTTGCGACGTTTTTCGCCAGATCGCCAATACGCTCTAGGTCGGCTGCAATCCGGATGGCGCCGACTACTGTCCTGAGGTCTTGTGCCATGGGCTGACGCTTGGCGATCAACGCAATCGCCGCGTCGTCAAGCTCCCGCTGGCGTGCGTCCATAATGACGTCCTCCGAGACGATCCGCTGTGCCAGAGGTTCGTCGGAAGCCAGTAGAGCGCGTGTCGCGTCCGCGACCATCTCGGCGCCAAGTTCTCCCATGTCGCGGATCAGCTTGTCGATGCGCTCAAGGTCTTGATCGAAGGACGTTACGATGTGCTCGCTCATAGCGGTTCTCCACTCTCGCTCGTCAGCCGAACCGTCCGGTGATGTAATCCTGGGTGCGCTTCTCCTTCGGGCTGGTGAAGATTGTTTCGTTGGTGCCGAACTCGACGAGCTGGCCCAGATGCATAAACGCGCAGTAGGCTGAGATCCGCGCCGCCTGCTGCATCGAGTGCGTGACGATGACGATTGCATAGTGGTCGCGCAGCTTTTCAATGAGTTCTTCGATCTTCGCCGTAGCAATGGGGTCGAGCGCAGAGGTTGGTTCGTCGAGCAGAATTAGCTCAGGCTCCGGCGCAAGCGTGCGCGCGATGCAAAGGCGCTGTTGCTGACCTCCTGATAACGCGTAGGCGGACTGGTCTAGTCGGTCCTTCACTTCGTCCCACAGCGCAGCCTCACGCAGCACTTCCTCTACCCGGCCCGCGATAACCGCCCGGTCCCGAATTCCTCTGACCCTAAGTCCCGAGGCCACATTCTCGAAAATCGACTTCGGGAAGGGATTCGGCTTTTGAAAGACCATCCCGGCTTTGAGACGAACCCTGATTGGGTCGATGCCCTTGTCGACGATGTTCTGATTTTCCGGCAAGAGCACGATCTCGCCATCGTATCGGTTGCCCGGATAAAGATCATGCATCCGGTTGAAGCATCGAAGCAGGGTGCTTTTGCCGCAGCCGGAAGCGCCGATTAGGGCGGTTACCTTCTTTTCGGCAATTGGCAGGTCGATGTTATTGAGGGCCTGGAACTGATCATACCAGAAGGAAAGGCTGCGAACGTCTGCCTTGAGCGCATCCGGTATTGCATTGGGTCGCCCGCCGGGTTGACGTTGCGGATCTGTAGCGTTGGCGAACTCGCTTTTTCGGTAAGTTTCTTGGTTCATGTTTGCCTCAGGCATCTGGGACTCCGGAGAGGGCGTCAGGTCAGGATCGCGCCTGGCTTCGCAGGCGATAGCGGATCCAGATAGCGATGGCGTTCATGGTCAGCGTCATCGCGATGAGAACCAGCCCAGTCGCCGCAGCGTTGATGTGGAAGGCTTCCTGCGGGCGCGAGATCCAGTTGAACATTTGGATCGGCATCACCGTAAATGGCGAGGTCAACCAGTCGAAGTTCAGGAATGGAAACTCTGGCTCGACTGGGGATGGCGGCAGGAAGGCGATGAAGGTGAGTGCGCCGATCGTCAGAACGGGCGCGGTCTCACCGATCGCGCGCGACAGTCCGACAATCGCGCCAGTAAGGATTCCTGGGCGCGCGGCCGGAAGAATGTAATGCCAGATCACCTGCCACTTGTCCGCACCCATACCGTAGGCCCCCTCGCGGATGATTAGCGGGATGCTGCGAACGGCCTCTCGGGTGGCTACTATGACGACCGGGAGGATCAAGAGTGCGAGTACCAAACCCGCGGTCAGCACGGTGCGGCCGAGCCCCAGCGTGTAGACGAAGAGGCCTAGCGCCAGCAGTCCGTAGATGATGGACGGCACGCCAGCGAGGTTGCTGACGTTGATCTCGATGATGTCGGTCACCCAGTTCTTGGGGGCGTACTCCTCAAGATAGATTCCAGCCATGATGCCAAGAGGAATCGCAATGAGTGCAGTCGTCAGCATGACGAGGGATGTGCCCACCCAGGCCGACAGGATCCCTGCTTGAGCCGGCCGGCGGGACGGGAAGCTCGTCAGGAAATCGTAATCGATGCGCGCCAGTCCATCGACAAGTAAGTCGACGATAAGCGCCGTCAGCATTCCCATCGACAGAACCAGGACGAACACGCCCAGTATCGCGAAAAGGAAGTCGCGGCGTTTCGCGACGCCGATCACACGGCTTGCTTCGGCCTCGGACATAGGCTGGAAAGCGACCCGGTGTCCAAAATCGACGGCGGCCATTAGTAGACCTCGCGGAAGCGGCGGCGAAGAAAAAAGCCGACCAGGTTGAAAAAGAGCGTGAGGACGAACAGCGCGAGGCCCACTGCGAATATTGATTCATAGGCGAGCGAGCCTTGAGGAAGGTCCCCCATCGCCATCTGAACGATGTAGGCGGTGATGGTCGCGGCACCCTCGCGCGGATCGCCCGTCAGATTGGGGTTCTGTCCGGCGGCTATCGCCAGGACCATCGTTTCGCCGACCGCACGTGACATGCCGAGCACATAGGCTGCAGTGATACCGGAGAAGGCGGCAGGGATAATCACGCGAACCGAAGTCTGGATTCGCGTCATTCCGAGAGCATAGGCACCTTCGCGCAGAGACGACGGCACGGCCCGCATCGCATCTTCGCTCACCGAGACAACATAAGGCAGGATCATGATCCCGAGGACGATGCCGGGAACGAGCAGATTGAAACCCGTCAATCCGGGAATGAACATTCGGAAGAGCGGCGTCAGGAACAACAAGGCAAAATAGCCGAAGACAACCGTAGGAACGGCCGCTATCAACTCAAGTATCGGCTTGACGGTTTCACGCACGTTTACGGCGGCATATTCGCTCAGGTATACCGCTAACGCCATACCAAGCGGTATCCCGATCAACATGGCGATCCCGGCCGCCCATAGGGTGGCGGACAGGAGTGGTAGGATACCGAAGCGGGGCTCAGCGAAGACCGGTGTCCACTGAGTATCGGTTAGGAAGTCGAGAAGGGGTACTTGGCGAAAGAAGTTCCACGATTCCGTGACTAGTACGTAGACGATTCCCGTTGTCACCAAGACGGAGGCGGCCGCTGCCACGAACAGCAGGAAGCTCATCAACTTGGCGACGACGCGCCTGCGAGCGAGATAGGCCTCGGTCGGCCGGAACTTGCTTTCTTGGACGACAGCGGAGAGCATGATTTTTCCTGGATGTGGGATGCGGCCGCGGCGGCAGTCCGCCGCGGCCGCATCGAACTCAGTTGCTGCCTGCAGCGTTGACCAGTTGGTCGATGGTTACTCCAAGCTTGGAACCACCATCGAAAGCACTGCCGAGCGTCCGCTTCTCGAACTTGTCCAGCGCCTTGTTCGCGGCCTCGGCGGGCAGCGGGACGTAACCAACTTCACCCACCAGCGCCTGCTGCGTTTCCGGGGTAAAGGCGAACTCCACGAACTTATCGACATGCGGCTTAGTGTCCGCCGCGCCCTTGGAGATGTACCAGAAGATCGGCCGGGTCAGAGGCTGGTAGCTCGCGTCGACTGCCGTTTCCACCGACGGCAGCACGCATTCGCCGTTTTCCTGCTTGACGCCGACCGCCTTCACCTTGTCGGCGTTTTCGGTAAGGTAGGCGAGGCCGAGGTAGCCGATCGCGTTCTCGTCGCCGCTCACGCCCTGAATGGTGATGTTGTCATCCTCGGTGGCCGTGTAGTCACCGCGGCTGGAATGTTCCTTCCCGGTGATGGCGAAGGTGAAATAGTCGTAGGTACCCGAGTCGGTGCCGGCGCCGAACAAGCCGATGTTCGCGTCAGGCCACGACGGGTCGAGCTGGTTCCATCTGGTCACCTTGCCCTGCGCCTCCGGCTCCCACAGCAACTTCAACTGCTCGACTGTCATGCAGGATGCGAATTCGTTCGACGGATGGATGATGTTGGCGAGCGCGTCGATGGCGATAGGCATCTCGATGAACTCGACGTTGTTCTGGGCGCAGAGTTCTTTCTCTTCGTTTGTGATCGGCCGCGAAGCACCCGTGACGTCCGTCTCGCCGCGACAGAACTTCTTAAACCCACCGCCGGTGCCGGATGAGCCGACAGTCACACGAATCGCGCCGCTCTGCTCGTTCTGGAACTCTTCGGCAATAGCCTCGGAGATGGGAAACACGGTCGAGGAACCGTCGACCAAGACAGTAGGCACGTCCTGCGCAGCAGAACCAGTGACTGATGCAGCCAAGGCGATCGAAGCCGCCGAAGCCGTGAGGATGAACCTGTTCATGTAGCCTTACTCCCTGTCCGAATTCGGTATCGACGCCTTATGGCGACGGGAGGTGCCTAGACGGCGTGTGTTACACTCTTATGACATTTCTAAGTATCCAGAAAAATCGCTGAATCCGATTGTGAGTGAACTCTGCCCCGCAACCCTTCTTGCTTTCGACTGTCCCGTCAGGTGATGGCGAGCCTATCGATGTGAAGAAGGCTTCCCGGACTCACAGAAGACGCTCCGGGCGGCAACAGTGCTATGGCATCAGCCTGCGATAGTGCCCGCAGATTTGCCGAGGAACCGCGGCCGAGAATTGCAAGGCGCGGCAGCCCGTCCGAGGCCGCAGGGTGGAGGCGAACCGGCACGAACTCCGTGCGGTCGGGACGCTTCTCGTATGTGAAATTGGCGACGGCCTGCGTCCAGGTCGGCGCGGTGTTCGACGAGCCGGCCAGCTTGCGCAAAGCCGGCAGCGCGATCATGCGGAAGGTGACGAGCGTGGCGTTGGGGTTTCCGGGGAGGCCGAGGAAGAGCGCGGCGCCGAGCTTCCCGACCTTCACCGGCTTGCCAGGCCGCATGGCGACTTTCATGACGTCGAGCTTGCCGCCCCCGGAGCCTACCGCCCAGGTGACGTGGTCTTCCTCTCCGGCCGAAACGCCGCCCGTGGTGATGATCGCATCGCATTGCACGGCCGCTTCGGCCAGGGCCGCGGCGATCGCCTCGCGTGTGTCGGGGACGATGCCAAAGTCGTGCACCTCGGCCCAGCGGCACGCGTCGAGACTGGCGCGCAGCATCACGCGGTTCGAATTGAAAATCTGGCCGGGATGCAGTGGCTCACCCGGCTCACGCAGTTCGGTACCCGTCGAGATGAGCCCTATGCGGACCTTGCGACGAACGTCGATCCCGGCCATGCCCTGACCGGCAAGAAGCGCGAGATGCTGGGGTTTCAGCGTTTCGCCAGCCTCCAGCAGGGTCTCGCCCCGGCGCCCATCCTCTCCGGCGATCCGCACATTTTGGCCCGCACGCGGCTTCTGGTCGATGACGATGGCGTCGCCGTCGAGGCGGCATTTCTCCTGCATGACGACGGTGTCGAATTCTTGCGGGACCGGCGCCCCGGTCAGGATGCGGACCGAGCCTTCAGAGGATTGCTTGGGAGCATCGCCCGCTGCGATGCGGCCCGTCACCTTGAGACGCCACGGACCTTGTCCAGTGACACTGTCCGCCTTGACCGCATATCCGTCCATCGCGGAGGCGTTGAACGGCGGCAGGTTCAGGCTCGCGACCACATCGATTGCCGTCACGCGCCCGATCGCGGCGAGCAGGTCCAGCGTTTCTGTTTCCGCAACCGGAACCGCCGTGGCGGTCGCTTTCGCTGCGGCGATGTCGACGGGGATGACCGCCCCTGTCGCGCCGGCGTCGCAATGATCCGGAAGAGCAGGGGCGGACGATGTCATGGTCATTCCGGCAGGGTCTTCAGGTAGGCGACGAGATTGGCCAGTTCCTCCGGCTTCTTGATGCCCGCGAAGGCCATCTTTGTGCCGAGAACCTTTGCCTTCGGCGCGACAAGATATTCGGTCAGATGGGTTTCGTCCCAGACGAGACCGGCAGCGCCCGCCTCCTTCATGGCCTTCGAGTAGTTGTACCCTTCGACGGTGCCGGCCGTTCGACCGATCACGTCGCCGAGATGCGGGCCGACCTTGTTGGTGGTCGTGTCGATGGCATGGCAGGCGACGCATTTCCTGAAGGCGGCCTTGCCGGCCTCGATGTCCTGGGCGTGAGCCATGGGTGCGACGAGGACAAAAGCTGCCGACGCCACGGCTTTCATGGTCGATGTTGTCACGATGTACTCCGGTCTGAGGCTGAAGGCGCCGCCGGGCTGGTGTGGCCCGGCGGCGCGAGGTGCGGCGGTCAGCCTGCGCTGTACTCCAGGGACTTGAACGAGAGATCCGCCGCCGAGGCCGGCGCATCCGAGATCTTCCGGATGTTGGCCCAGGTGTGCTTGTAGTTCGGGAGAATCAGTTCGTTTGTCCCGGCGTTGACGACGTTGCCTTGCGCGCCGTTTGGCGCGCCGAACACCATGAAGGTCTCCTTCCGCCGCGCGGTCGGCGTCGGATAGACCAGCGCCTGGGTCGCGCCGACATCGTTGAATACCTCGACCAGGTCCCCAGCCTTGACGCCCAGTTCCGCCATGTCCTCCGGATTGATCTCGATATAGGAGGTCGGGTAGCGGTCGGTGACGAAGTCGTTCCTCTGATCGAGGAACCAGTTCTGCCAGATGATGTTGGCGCGGCCGTTGTTGATGAGGAACGCATAGTTGTCCCTCTGGTAGGCCTTGCCGGGCGCCTGCATGCCGCGCCATTCGCCGCCGCAGAACAGCGCCTTGCCATCCTCTCGCCCATGACGGGTAAACTTTCCGTCAGTGTAGAGGCGCTTGGTGCCGACCAGTTGCCCGTTCTCGAAGCCGACGACGGGTTCCTGCACGCCATTGTTGCCCATGGCGCGTAGACGCTCGTAGGTCACTTCAGGATTGCCGGAGTGATAGCCGTCCATGAAGGCATCTTCCTCGGTCTTCCAGTCATAGCCCTTGAACTGGTCGGCATAGGCTTCGCGCCCGTGCTCGCGAAGAACCCGTTCGAGGTTCTGGGCGAGCGCCGCCGCGATCAGGCAGTCCGGCTTGGCGTTGCCCGGGCCGTCCATGTACTTCTCGACGAGGCGCATGCGGCGCTCGCCATTCATGGAGGTCAGGTTCATCTCGCCCGACTCCACCGCCGGCAGGACGACGTGTGCGGCCTGGCCGATCTGGCTGTGGATGATGTCGACATTGACCGAGAACAACCCGCCCGCGTTGATCGCGCCGACGATGGCCTCGACGAGTTCTTCCCGCGTCGCGCCCGCGTGCGCGTCCATGGCGTCCTTCACCATGTTGGTCCGGCGGTTGTATTCGCGCTTGAACTCGGTCGCGTTGAGCGTCGTCTTGTAGTGGTCGTTGGCCCAGATGTGATGCACCTTGCCGTGGCCGGCGATGATCAGCTGGTCGATATAGGGCGCAGGCCGGCCGACATGCGCGTCCGACGGCCGGAAGTAGCCTTCCTGGTGGCCGCCGAGACGGCATACGCCGCCTCCCTCGCGGCCGATATTGCCTGTCGCCAGGCCGATGTTCACCAGCGCGCCGATGACGCGGTAGTTGTCGTTGCCCCAGATGATGCCCTTCTCGTAGCCCGTGGCGCATTTGCGGCGGGAGCCGTCCTCCTTCGGCTTGGCGATCCACTCAGCCGCCTTGACAATGTCGGCTTCGGACAAGCCCGTGATTGATGCGCCCTCGGCGAGCGACATATTGCATTTCGCCCGCGCCATCTCAAACGAGCCGAGAGCCGCCGGATGCGCTTCGTCCTGCGGCACCGCGACGTCTCCGCCGAGCGTAGACGCGGCGATGAAGTCCTTGTCCACCCAGCCCTGGTCGGCGATGTAGGTGAAGAGCGTGTTGAACAGCGCGAGATCCGTTCCAGTCTTGATCGCCAGATGCAGCACGTTCTCCGCGCCCGCCTCCACTTCGCAGGCATTGGCCGTCACGGTGCGGCGGGGATCAACGATGATCACCTTCGCGCCGTTCCGCATCCCCGGCACCATATGGTTGAGGAAGAGATTGGTCTGACATTCGAGCGGGTTGGTGCCGACCAGCATGATCGTGTCGGTCAGCGTGTAGTCCTCATAGGCGTAGTTCAATTCGTCGACGCCCATGTCGCGGGTCGAGTGGACCTCCGAATTGTAGGCTGGTCGATTGTGGATGCGGCAGTTTTTGACCTTCATCGAGCCGAAATAGAGCTTTCCGGTGCCCCAGGTGTTCTCGTAACCGCCAGCCGAGCCGCCGTGGTCGAACATCGAAACGAACAGATCGTTCTCGTCGTCCTTGTTGATGACCCGGGCGGTGACGCGCGCGACCAGATCGAGCGCGTCGTTCCAGCTCGTCGGCTGCCAGGTGCCGTAGCGCCAGACCATCGGCTCGGTCAGCCGCTGCTGCTGGGTACCGGTCTTGTCGGAGCGGCGGTTCTCGGCCATGCGAGCGCCGCGGACGGAACCGAGACCTGAGTTCACCAGGCAGCCGTGATCCGGCTTTATCACGAGATGGACGTCCTTCCCGTCCTGCTTGACGATGTTGTACATCGACGGCGCATACCAGGCCTCGGTATCGGCCGGCTGTTGCTCGGCGAGGTTGACGCCAAAGGCGTTGGCCGCGGCGTCGGTGCCGCCCTGCTTGTTCACCGGCCATGTGTAGGCATGGTAGCCGCAGCCGACGATGCAGTAGTGGCAGGTGACATTGTGCTTCTTCGCATCCGCCGGAATGATCGGCAGGCGGTCGATGTGTCGCTTGTAAGCCATTGTTCCCTCCCTCAGAGCACGTTCGACAGGCGGCCGTAGAGAAGCTCGTCGACGCCCTCGGCGTAGATGTCGCCCTTCTCGTCCACCCTCAGCGCGTATTGCGGCAGGTTCTGCGTGGCCTGGCCCCAGATCTGCTGGCCGCCGGCTTCGCAGTCGAAGCGGGAGTAATGGCCGGGGCAGTTCAGCGTCCGGTCGGCGGCGACGTAGTTGAGCGGGAAGCCCTTGTGCGGGCAGATCGTCGAGAACCCGACGATGTCGCCGTCAGGTCCGGCACCGCCTTCGACCGATGCGCCGAGCTTCAGGAGCACGCCCGGCGCATTCTCGTCCGGATAGGTCACGTCGAACGGCTCGTTCGGCTTGAGGTCGGCCACGTTGCCGAGGCGGTTCGACGGATAGTCGAGACGCGCGAGCGCAACCTGGGCCCTGGCCGGCGCTGCCGGGAGAGCGACCGAAGTGGCGGTGGCTGCAGCGGCAAGCGCGCCGCCGCGCAGAAACTGTCGGCGGCCGACATCGACCAATTTGCTGCACCTATCCATTCCATCCTCCCTGGTTCGCGACTGGTTACGGAACGGACGTTGCAAGGAGGGTGCCAGTCGCCAGGAACGGGCCGACCCCTGCAAATCCAGGGTCTTGCGAGAAGCGCGAAATCACCGTGTCCGGATTTCCGGACATGCTGCGCTGCGGTTGGTCCGGAAACCCGGACGCAGCCCAAGAGTGCAGGATTCCGGTCGATTTTGATGTCTTGGGGCGCTAGTCTGTCCCCTAGGGAGGATCGAATTCTTGACCGTACGGTACCCAGCCACGAGCCAGGTACTCGACCGCCGTTCGGCGCTTGCACTGTGTGGCGGCACCGCACTTTCGCTCGCGCTTGCGCCCAGCCGGGCCTCCGCTCAGGAAGGGTTCAAGTTCGGCCTGACTCCGGTCTTCCTGTCCAACGACCTCGAACTTCTGGCGCTTCTGCGCGCCTTTCTCACCGAAGCGATCGGCGAGCCGGTCGAACTGGTCAGCCGGCGGACCTACCAGGAAATTACAGCTCTCCTCGTCGCAGGCCAGCTCCATGCGGCATGGATCTGCGGCTACCCCTATGTCCAGTTCAAGTCGGAGCTCGATCTCGTCGCGACGCCGTCATGGCATGGCAAACCGCTCTACCAGTCCTACCTGATCGCTGCCGCCGACCGGCCGACCGAGCGGTGGGAGGAATTGAAAGGCGACATCCACGCCTTCTCCGACCCGGATTCCAATTCCGGGTTCCTGGTGACCCGCGCGCTTCTGGCCGAGAACGGACTGAAGCCGGAAGGCTTCTTCGCCCGCACCTTCTACACCTACGGCCATCGCAACGTGATCCGCGCAGTCGCGTCGGGGCTTGCCCAGTCCGGCAGCGTCGACGGCTATGTCTGGGACGTGATGCGCGAGATGGAGCCGGACCTCGTCAACCAGGCGCGGATCGTGCGCCGGTCCGAATGGCTCGGCTTTCCGCCCGTCGCCTCGCCGAGGGCGCTCGCCGGCGACCAGCGGATCACCCGCCTCAAGGATGCCCTGACTGCGATGGACCGGCACGAGGATGGCCGCAAGGTTCTGGCGCTGCTGCGCCTCGACGGCTTCGTCGCCACCGAGCCGGCGCTCTTCGACACGATCGCCGCCAAGGTCGATACGGTGAGGCGCTTCGGATGAGGTTCTTTGCTCGCCTCCGCGCCATTCCGGTCTCGTACCGCGTGCCGATCCTGGTAGCACTTTTAATGGTGGCGATCAGCGCGGTGATCTCGGAGCGCGTGCTCGACCGCCTGTCGCGCACGCAGGAATCCTTCATCGACGGTCTTGCCGGAAGCTATCTCGACGGACTGACGGCTGCCGTCCTGCCGGCCGTCCTTCGTGGCGACGTGTGGGAGGTCTTTGACGCGCTCGATCGGTCACAGCGATCCTATCAGGCGCTGTCGCCGATCGAGGCGGTCGTCACCGGCGCCGATGGAAAAGTCCTGGCGGCCACGGACCCGACCCGAATCCCTTCCTTCTCGGAGCTTCCGGAAGCCTATGCGTCGCGCTACGGCGCACGCACGGTGACCTTCGACCGCGAAGCGGACACGGGCTTTGCCTTCCGCGATATCGTCTATCAGGGCCAGAAGATCGGTGCGATCCACACCGCTTTCGACGCCTCGCACATCTTCGCCGAGCGCCGAGAAATCCTGGCGACCCTGCTCGTCACCAACGGCATCCTCGCAGCGATCTTTTCGCTCGGCGGCTTCCTGCTGGTCCGTCGCATGATCGAGCCGATGCGGGTGTTGGAGGATCACATGCGCGCCGCCGCCAACGGGGTCGCGGAGCCGATTTCGTCGCGCGAGTTCCCGTCGCGCGGCGGCGAGGTGGCGAGCCTCTTCAATGGCTACAACGCTCTGGTCCATGCCGAACGGGAGCGCGCCAATTTCGCCATGCAGTTAGCCGAGGATGAGAAGCTGGCGAGCCTCGGGCAACTCGCTTCGGGCATGGCGCACGAGATCAACAATCCACTCGGTGGGCTGTTCAACGCGATCGACACACTGAAGACGCACGGACGGACGCCGGGCGTGCGCGACACCTCGATCAGCCTGATCGAACGGGGGCTGAACGGTATCCGCGAGGTCGTCGAGGCCGCGCTCGCCACCTACCGACCCGAACGATCCGCCCGGCCGCTCAGCGCCGACGACCTGGAGGACGTCAGGGTTCTGATGAAGCCGGAGTTGCGCCGACGCCGACAGAGATTGGACTGGCAGGTCGACTGGCCGGCCGAGGTCGCCGAGACAATACCCGGCGGCCCGGTGCGGCAGGCGGTCCTGAACCTTCTGCTCAACGCCAGTGCCGCCACCCCCGAGGGTGGCGCAATCGGTCTGAGCGTCCAGCGGACGGCGGACCAGCTGAGGATTTCGGTCTCCGACGAAGGCCCGGGCATGCCCAGAGATTCGATCGCCATGCTGAGCGATGACGATCCCGGCCGGGTGGTGCGCGCCGGACGAGGGCTGGGTCTGTGGATGGTCCGCCGCATGGTCGACGCCTGCGGAGGAAAAGCCAACGTCGAAGCAAGATCAGCGGGAGGGTCGGTCGTCACCCTGATCCTGCCGATCCCCGAGGAAGCGCGGAATGAACGCAGCCATGCTGCCTGAGCGCGCCAGCGTCGGGCTGGTCGAGGATGATCCCGTCATGGGCGGCTCCATCGTCCAGCGGCTGGAGCTCGAAGGCTGGGACGTGACCTGGTGGCAGACTGGGGGCGAGGCCGTGGCGGGTCTGGGCCGCGTCGCCGGCTCCCTCGACCTCGTGATCTGCGACATCCGACTGCCGGACATGTCCGGCGAGGCGGTGTTCGAGGAAATGGCCCGGCAGCCAAACGCGCCGCCGTTCCTGTTCATCACGGGCTTCGCCGAGATCGACCAGGCCATCCGTCTCATGCGCTCCGGCGCGGTCGACTTCATGACCAAGCCCTTCGCCATGGACGATTTCCTGAAGCGGATCGCCACCGGCCGCCGCAGCACGCGCGCCGGCATGCGGCTGAAGGAATACGTGTTGGGCCTGTCGCCAGCGATCCAGCACGCGGAAGACCTCATCCATCGGTACGCCGCGCATGACCTGCCGGTGCTGATCACGGGCGAGACCGGATCCGGCAAGGAGGTCGCGGCGCGACTCCTGCATCAGGTCTCAGCGCGCGCGGAGCAGCCCTTCGTCGCGGTAAACTGCGCCGCGATTCCGGCCGACCTGCTCGAAAGCGAACTCTTCGGTCATGAGAAGGGCGCCTTCACCGGCGCTCACCAGCGCCATCTCGGCTATGCCGAACGCGCCAGGGGCGGCACGCTTTTCCTCGACGAGATCGGCGACATGCCGGCAGCACTTCAGGCCAAGCTGCTGCGGCTGATTGAGAGCGAATCCTTCACGCGCCTTGGCGGCGAAACAGCCGTCCCTTTCCGCGCCCGGATCGTCGCTGCTACGCACCGTGCCTTGGCACTTGGACAGGCATCAGGCTTCCGCGAGGATCTCTACTTCCGGCTCGCCGTGCTTCCGGTCGACATCCCGCCGCTCAGGCAGCGGCCGGAGGACATCGTTTGGCTGCTCGACCGTTTCCTTGAAAATGCGGCCGCACGCTCCGACGCCCGCATCCGCGGCTTCAGCGCCCTGACGGAAGGAGCAGCCTTGGCGCATCCGTGGCCGGGGAACGTGCGGGAACTGCGCAATCGCGTCGACCGCGCGGTGGCGCTGACGGCGTCGGAATGGATTATGCCGGGCGACCTCTTCCCGGATCGTCCCGGAACCCAGCCCAGTTGTGGCTTCCTACCACTCGCAGATGTCCGCGACGCGGCCGAGCGCCGGCAGATTGAGCGCGCGCTCGAACAGACCGACGGCCAAGTCATCAAGGCCGCCGAACTGCTCGGCATCGGCCGCTCGACGCTGTGGGAGAAGATGACGAGACTTCGAATGCGCCTCTGACTCCGGCGCTGGATGCAACGCTCAATCGATTGGCAGATGCGTGAGGCTACTCCGGTACGAAGCGGTTACGTTTGCAACACCGGAGCTCGAGCGCGTGCCGCAGTTCCAGGAGCAGGTCATGCAGGTCTCGATGGTCTGTGCCGGCATTTCCGCCGGCGAGGCCGACCAGCTCGGCGCGCCATGGCTACCTTCAAGCACACCGGAGGCGTCTCGAAATTCTGCGAGAAGCTAGTCAACGGCATGACCGCCAATGGCTACACGCCGAAATTTGCCGAAAAGACGTTTCGCAATTGGAAGGGTTTGGCGCCTACGATTCTCCCGAAAGCCACGCCGCCTCGTTCGCACTGATTGCCTATGCTTCATCCTGGATGAAGTGCTGGCATCCGGATGTGTTCTGTGCAGCACTCCTAAATTCGCAGCCGATGAGCTTTTATCTGCCGGCCTGATCGTGCGCGATGCTCGCGATCATGACGTCGAGGTGCGCCCGGTCTGCGTCAATGCCAGCCGCTGGGATTGCACGCTTGAGCCAACCGATATCGAAGATCGCTTCGCTGTTCGGCTCGGCCGGGGCGCCTGCGGCCTCACTAGTCCACCTCGCCGAGGCCGATGCCTTTCTGCCGGATCTGAACCTTCCCCGCCGCGCCGCTCTGGGCGATCAAGGCGCTGCGCGATGAACCGCTGCCGCTGTTTGCAGCCACCACTTTCCGTGTACAGCAGAGCGTGCCGGAGATCCACGAGCCTGTCATCACTCTCAGGCCGATGGCGGCCGGTCGCGAAGTCGTCGAGGTTGTGGCCATGTCGACCTGACCTTGCGCAGCCATCCAATCTCATTCCTGCGCGCCGGTCTTCATCGCCGCCGCATCGTGACCTGCCAGGAGGCCACGCAGGCGCGGGACAGACGGTGGCTCGAGCCGCCGGCCTCGTGCCGGCCCGGCAATGGCCGGACTCGGCCAACGGCGTCATGTTCCTCACCATGGAGGATGAGTCGGGCGCCGCCAATGTCGTCGTCTGGGTAAAGGTGTTTCGAGGAATTCCGGCGCGTGCCCCTCTCGTCTTCTATGCTGGGCGTTCGCGGCCGCATCTAACGGGAAGGGGAGGTCGTGCATCTCGTGGCGGACGAGCTGATTGTTCTCTCGTCCGTACTGGCAAACGTCGGAAATCGCGAGGCGCCGTTTCCGTTGCCGCACGGCCGCGGCGACAAGGCCCATCACGGCAGACCGGGGATTGATCCGCGCGGAATTCCGAAGGGCCGCAACATCGTCGACCCCTACGGGCACATCGACCGCATCAAGATGACGCCGCGGGATTTCCGGTACCGAATCTTTCCGCAAGTTCGAGGGCCTGTCGCCCTAGATCGGCTTCCAGTGAAGGCTCAGAACCGATCCGACGCCATCTCAATCCGAGCTGCCAACGTGTGTCGAACTCCATTTTACCCAGCTGCTTAAACACACGACTGGGACCATCTACCGCTGTAGTTGAAAAAAGCCCTTGACCTTCCAGTCGTGGGAAGGTGCAAATGTGCATGCATCACCGATTTAGACCGGAGTTGCATCATGAACATTTCCCCACCCTCCGACGCTGGCGGAACCATTCGCCAGTTCTCCATCGAGGGCATGGCCTGCGCGTCCTGCGTAGGCCGGGTGGAGCGGGCCATCGCCAGATTGCCGAACGTATCCAAGGCATCCGTGAATCTCGCAACCGAACGCGCGGAAGTCACCTTCGCAGGAGCGCCGGATGTCGGCGCGGTCGTGAATGCGATCACCGACGCCGGCTATGCCGTGCCTGAGGACACTATCGAGTTCGTGGTCGAAGGCATGACGTGCGCGTCCTGCGTCGGCCGTATCGAGAAGGCGCTGGGGGCCGTGCCGGGAGTAACCGATGCTTCGGTCAACCTTGCCACCGAACGCGCCTCTGTCCGCTATCTGCGCGGCGTCGTCGATACCGGCGAGCTGATCGGCGGCATTCGCGCCGCCGGTTATGAAGCGCGCGTTGCTTCGACCGAGATCGGGAATCAGGAGCAGGAAGCTCGCGAGGCCGAGATGACAAAGCTGCAGCGCAGCCTCGCTGTCGCGGCTGCGCTGACGATGCCGATCGTCGTGCTGGAAATGGGCGCGCATTTCGTGCCGGCCATCCATGATTTCGTCATGAACAATATCGGGATGCGGCAGAGCTGGTACGTCCAGTTTGCTCTCGCATCGCTGGTGCTGTTTGGGCCGGGCCTGCGCTTCTACCGAAAAGGCGTCCCGGCGCTGTTCCGTTTCGCGCCCGACATGAACTCGCTGGTCGCACTCGGCACGATCGCCGCCTGGGGCTATTCGGTCGTGGCGACAATTGCGCCGCAAACCCTCCCGGCTGGAACCGCAAATGTCTATTATGAGGCGGCGGCCGTCATCGTGACGCTGATCCTGCTCGGCCGATATCTGGAGGCAAGGGCCAAGGGGCGCACCAGCGAAGCCATCAAGCGGCTGGTCGGCCTAGCGCCGAAGACCGCCCGGATCGTACGCGACGGCCAGAGTCTCGAGCTCCCGATCGAAGAAGTCCGGGTCGGCGACATCGTGCTGGTCCGGCCGGGCGAGAAGGTGCCGGTCGACGGCGAAGTCGTCGACGGGTCGTCCTTCGTCGATGAATCCATGATCACCGGCGAGCCCGTGCCCGTCTCCAAGGGCGAGGGGGCACAGGTTGTCGGCGCCACCATCAACAAGACCGGCAGCTTCTCCTATCGCGCGACGAAGGTCGGGGCTGACACCGTGCTGGCACAGATCATCCGCATGGTGGAGCAGGCCCAAGGCGCAAAACTGCCGATCCAGGCGCTCGTCGACAAGGTGACGATGTGGTTCGTGCCAGCCGTCATCGCGGCAGCCGCGCTCACCTTCCTCGGTTGGCTCGTGTTTGGGCCGGAGCCTGCGCTTACCTTCGCGCTGGTCAACGCTGTGGCGGTGCTGATCATCGCCTGCCCGTGCGCCATGGGGCTCGCCACGCCGACCTCGATCATGGTCGGGACCGGGCGCGCCGCCGAGATGGGGGTGCTGTTCCGCAAGGGCGACGCGCTACAGACGCTGCGGGACGCCGAGGTGATCGCTGTCGACAAGACCGGCACGCTGACCCGCGGCCGGCCTGAGCTGACCGATCTCGTCACCGTCGAGGGGCTGGACCACAACGAAGTCCTGGCCCTCGTCGCATCGGTGGAGACCCGTTCCGAGCACCCGATCGGGGAAGCAATCGTTGAGGCGGTCGGGCGTCGGGGGTTGACGTTGGGAAGTGTCAGTGGCTTCGAAGCGACACCGGGCTACGGTGTGCAGGCGATGGTCGGGGGCCGCAAGGTCGAAGTCGGCGCGGATCGCCTGATGGTGCGCCTCGGCCATGATCTGACGGTGTTTGCCGAAGCGGCGCGCCGGCTAGGCGAAGAGGGCAAGTCGCCGCTTTATGCGGCGATCGACGGCAGGCTTGCGGCTATCATCGCGGTCTCGGATCCGATCCGGGAAACCACGCCGGAAGCGATCGGGGCGCTGCATGCGCTGGGCTTGAAGGTGGCGATGATCACCGGCGACAACCGCCGCACCGCGGAGGCTATCGCGCGCCGGCTCGGCATCGACGAGGTGATCGCCGAGGTGCTGCCGGACGGCAAGGTTGACGCCGTGAAGCGGCTCGCCACCAACGGCCGCAAGATCGCCTTTGTCGGCGACGGCATCAACGATGCGCCCGCACTTGCCCAGGCCGATGTCGGCATCGCCATCGGTACCGGCGCGGACGTGGCGATCGAATCGGCGGACGTGGTGCTGATGTCGGGTGACCTTCGGGGCGTGGCGAACGCTATCGCGCTGTCGAAGGCGACGATCCGCAACATCAAGCAGAACCTGTTCTGGGCCTTCGCCTACAACGTGGTGCTGATCCCCGTTGCCGCCGGCCTACTCTACCCGGCCTATGGCTGGCTTCTGTCGCCGATGCTGGCCGCAGGCGCCATGGCGTTCTCCAGCATCTTCGTCCTGACGAATGCGCTGCGCCTTAAGGCCTTCCGCCAGCCGCTCGGGCGCGGCGAAAGCACTCCCGTGGCCGGCCATGCCCGGCTCGCCCCTGCCGAATGAAGCCGGAGCCGCCTCCGGGCGGCTCCCTCATGCCCACCCCGATTTTTAGAAGGCAGAACCATGTCCAGCCATCATCAGCCCTGGATCGAGATTTTCTCCACTCCGACCTGCCCCGATTGCCGCGCGCTGAAGGCGTGGCTCGAGAGCCAAGGCATTCCTTTCGTCGAGCGCGACCTGCGCGATCCGGCGATCGCCGAGGAAGCCAAGCGCCGCACTGGCGTGCGCGTAGCGCCGATCACCATTATCGGGGGCGAGGTATTCTACGGCACTTTCCCGCAACAGAAACCCCGGATCGCGGCCACCCTCGGCCTCGTCCAGGCCGCCTGAGAGGAGACGCTTCCATGCCGAAAGTTTTCATTCCGCAGGCCGGACGCAGCCTCGACGTCAATGACGGCCAGACGATCCTGCTCGCCGCGCTCGCCGCCGGCATTCCGTACCCGCATGGCTGCAAATCGGGTCGCTGCGGCTCCTGCAAATCGCGCCTGGTCAGCGGCGAGGTCGACCTGCTTCCGCATACGCCCTTCGCGCTCTCCCCGGAGGAACGGGCGGACGGGCTGATCCTTGCCTGTCGGGCGCAGCCGCTCACCGACGCCACCGTGGCCTGGCTCGGCGGCGCCGACGAGATCGCCGACATACCTGTCGGCCGGTTCGAAGGCGCCATCGCAACGGTGGAGGATGCGACGCACGACATCAAACTGATCCGGGTCAGGCTCGACGATCGCGGCGGCTTCACCTTCAAGGCGGGGCAATATGCACGCTTCTGCTATCCGGGCGCGCCGTCCCGCGACTATTCGGTTGCGAGCCGGCCCGACGAGGAACTGTTGGAGTTCCATATCCGGCGTGTTCCCGCAGGCGCGGCGAGCCAGCGGATCTGGGCCCGCGCCGCAATCGGCGACCGCGTCGCCATCGAAGGTCCGCTCGGTTCGGCGTTCCTGCGCGAGAAGCATTCGGGCCCGATCCTCGGCATCGCCGGAGGCTCGGGACTTGCGCCGGTCAAGGCGGTGGCCGAGACCGCGCTCGCCAAGGGCATGGGCCAGCCGATCCGCATCTATTTTGGCGCGCGATCGGAGCGCGACCTCTATTTGCTCGACCGCTTCGCCGCGCTAACGGAAAGGCACGCGAACCTCTGCTTCCTCCCGGTCCTGTCGGAGGATTCCGGCGCAGGCTATCGGCCGGGCTACGTCTCCGACGTGGTCGCCGCCGACTTCGGCGATCTCGACGGCTGGAAGGCCTATCTGGCAGGTCCGCCTGCAATGGTGGACGCCGCCGGACCGATGCTGTTGGAACGCGGCCTTCGCGCCGCCGACATCCATGCGGACGTCTTCTACACCCCGGAACACGGTGAGAGACCGCAGTAACGCATCCGTGATCGCGTGGAGGTTTGACCTTCCCGCGACTGGAAACCCCATGTTCAAGTCCTGGCGACATGCCAAATCATATGAAGGAGACTGAAATGCTGAAATTGAACGTGCCAGACATGACCTGTGGGCACTGCGTGGGAACCGTGACGAAGGCGGTGAAGAGTGTCGATAGCAGTGCGGCTGTGACCGTGGATCTCCCGTCGAGACTCGTGACGATCGAAACTACCGTCGATGCTTCAAGAATTTCGCAGGCGATAGAGACGGCGGGGTATGCAAACGAGGCGGCCTGAAATCGGGCGCCCTGTTCGACTCGCGCAGGGAACCTGTTTGCAAGTAGGATTACCCGGTGCTCGACAGGCTGAAATATTGGGCGCGCGCGATCAAGCGTGACGTGCATGCCATCTACCTTGCCGCCGGCGACGCTCGCACACCTTGGTATGCGAGGGCGTTGGCGTTTTGCGTTGCCGGATATGCGTTGTCGCCGATAGACCTGATTCCGGATTTCATCCCCGTCCTGGGGTATCTCGACGACGCGATAATCGTGCCGCTCATTCTGGCCGTGGTGAAAATGATCCCGCCGGAGGTCATGGCCGAGCACCGAGCGGCCGCGGCTCTCGCTGGACGGCGTCCCACGAGCCGAACCGCCGCAGTGGTGATCGCGTGCGCATGGGCAGCGTCCAGCGCTGACGGCATGGCTCGGGTATCGCTATCTCCGCAACTGAACTTCAATCTCACAAGCGCGGGGTCTTCCCCAATTTGTGGTGGACGGTCGATGGGCCGCTCTGCTCACGTCATGGGCGAGCAAGCCGAAGTCCAGTACAGCAGATTGAGACCTCCTGGACGCGAGGGAATGGCCACGCAGGGCGTCGAATTGCTGCAAGCGTGCACGTTGCGGACCGTTTCGTGCATCCACCACACAAATTGAGGAAGACCCTCATCAACTGAAAAGCGATAGCCGGTCCGAGCGACCGCGTGTCTCACCTACGCAACCGCTCTGCTATCCCCTCCATCTGCTCGATCTCCCCTCGCTGGGCCTGGATGATCTCGCCGCACAGCGAGACTAGTTCCTCGTCAGCCAGACTCGCTTCCCGGCACATCAGGATCGCTCCTGAGTGGTGAGGAATCATGGAAGCGATGAACTGCCGGTCTTCGATGAGAGCCTGGGCCCGCGTCATCCAGAAGGCTCCCGCTGTGAGCACGGCGAAGAGGACGTAGAGCGCTAGATTCGCACGTCTGTTGGGGAACATGCCCGGCATGGTCGCCAGCATGAAGACGCCCATTGGCGCCCACATCGTGACCGCCATGTAGAACATATTGAGATTGTTTCTGAAGTCGCCGAAACCGTCGATCATTGTGAACATGACGACGTACATAACGGCGAGACCGAGAGCCATATTTACCCAGAACATCAGATAGGAACGGCCGTGCTCGCCTTGCCTGTTCATGTCGTGCGTACCGTGGTCGTGAGCCATTTCAGCCTCCTTCGTGTCAGTGCCCCATATCCATGGGCTTTAGGATCATCCAGATGGCCATGCCGACCATCATCAGGTTCTCGGTGAGCGAGACGAGCCAAGGGGCACGTTAATCTCCCGCCGACGCAGGCGCACTTCAGCTCCCGCCCGTCGGCGTAGACGGCCTTGAACACCAAGACGGCCCCGTTGCCGGCTATGGACAGCGCCACGGATACCGATACTCACATCAGCGCTCCGGCCACCATGAGCACGCCCGCCAAGCCCTCTGCGAAGGGATCTTGGCGTACGGGATCCAGCGCTGGGCCAGCAGGTCGTAGTTGAGGAACATGGTGGCGAAGCCCTCGACGTCCTTCAGCTTCTGGAGCGCCAGCAGACACATCGCGAAGGCGACGAACCATTCGGGCGCGTCCACCGTGGCAATGGTTCCGTAGGCAGCCAGCTCGCGACGAGCGCCATCGCCAGCGGCATGCCGAAGAGCGCGATGACGGGCTTGTAGGTGATCGCGTCCTTGTCCTTGACCTCCTTGCCGAGGTATTCGCGCAGGTCGTCGTAGCCGCCGACGCGCTTGCCATCGATGAAGGTCTGAGGCGTGGTCTGGACATGGTGCTTCGCCTTGAAGGCGTCGGTTTCTTCGCGCGACTTCAGGAGATCGAGTGCCTTCAGGCCCCACGGGCAGGTATACTCGGGGGTCACCATCCGATAGAGTTCGGCCTTGCAGGGCCGCAGTGGCTGCCAAGATGGAATCCTTTCCAGGAGCAGAACCGCCCCGTCGCGGCAATGGTTCCTGACGGGGCGGTTTGATGTCAGGCCGCGGCCGCCGGATAGCCGGCTTCGTTGACGAGGGGAGCGAAATCCCCGCAGCCGCAGCGCATCCCAAGCACGAAGACGTTGAAGAGCGCCATAGCGCCCGCCGCGAGCCCGGGGGAGGGGACCCCGTGCACGGGATAGAGCAGCCCCCGCGGCGACCGGGATGAGCGCGGCATTGTATGCGAACGCCGACCGGAACCGGAAGGTGGCTCAGGGGTAGCTCGCGTAGGCGACTGTCGAGCCATCCCGCTTCACCAGCAGCACGTCGTAGGGATCGGCGTCGTCGCCCGCTTCGCCCATGCCCGGCGAGCCATAAGGCATGTCGGGAACCGCCAGTCCGATGGCGTCCGGCCGTTCGTCGAGCAATCGCTTGACCTCGCGGGCGGGGACGTGTCCTTCTATGATGTAGCCGTCGATCCTCGCCGTATGGCAGGAGGTCTGGCCCGGTTTCAGCCCTGCCTCGACCTTGGCGGCGTTGAGTTCCGCCAGCGGCAGATCGGTCTCAGTGACGGTGAACCCCGCCTCGCGCATGTGCTTGCCCCAGGCGACGCAGCAGCCGCATGAGGCGGACTTCAGCACCTCCATCGATCCTGCCGCCCATGCGGCCTGGCTGATCAGCGCCAACGCGGTGAAAGCTGCGGCTCGCAGCGTCGACTTGTAAATCTTCATGTCGCTTCTCCTAGCAAAAGAAAATATTCATCGCGAGTGTGGTGACCACCGGCGCCGGGTATGATCCGCACGACAAGGATCCAAAAAAACGGCTACTTCATTTCGTCCGACATGGTCTTGTTGATGAGCGAGATGCTCTCCAAGGTCTAAGGCATTCATAAGGCCTCGAAGGAGCCTTGTTCACGTCGTGAGCAAATTTCGTAACGGCCGGCGATTGTGATAGACTGCCGTATCAACCCTGGGAGGGTCACATGCATGTCCATCCCCTGTTCGCGGGTGCCTTCCTCTGGACGGGCGCGAGCGCCGCAGAGCCGCAAATATTCTACAAGACCTCGTTTCCGGACGCGATGACCGTGGATCTGGCAATGACTAGCGCGCCGTCTGCGACCACCGGATACAACTTTGACGTATGGATCACCGTGACGGAACGCTCGCCGAGCGGCGAAATCGCTTATCGAGACCCCAGCCGCCATGCTGCCAAGGTCAGGTGTGATCCGCCCGCAATATTTCCATCGGGGGAACAAACTACCCGGTTATGATCGCGTTCACTTCGCACCTTGCGAAGGACTGGAAAAGCGACCTCTGGCAGACCCTCTGCATGCAACCCCTTTCATAATCGATGGCGCAAAGTCCGTCGCTCTTTAGTGAACAGGCAGGCCCCGTGTCACGGAACCTGCCTGTTCTGAGTTACTACTTAATTTCCGTGACCGTGATACGGCCGTTAACGCGATCGGCGATGAATTCGATCGCTTGACCGGGTTTCACCTGATCCAGCATGGCGTCGTCGGCAACGACGAAAACCATCGTCATCGCCGGCATGTCGAGGTTCTTAAGCTCACCGTGCTTGATCGTCAGCTTCTTCTGTTTGACGTCGATCTTGGTGATTTCACCCTTTGTATATTCCTGCGCCGAAGCGCCTCCGGCCAATGCAAATGCTATCGTTATCGCGGAGAGTATTTTAGCTGTGGTCTTCATGATCTAGGTCCTTCGTTTCGGTCTTTGTTCATTGTGAAACTTGGATGTCGCCCTTCATTCCGGACTCGTAATGGCCGGGTATCAGGCAGGCGAACACGAAGTCTCCCGCATTCGAAAACGTCCACACGATCTCGCCGGTTTTGCCCGGGGCCAATCGGATGGAATTCGCGTCGGCATGTTCCATGTCGGGAAACTTGGCCATAACGGCCTTGTGCTCCAGGACGGTGGGCTCTTCGTCCATGACATATTCGTGGTCACCTTCACCCTTGTTGGTGAAGCGCAGGCGAATTGTCTCGCCGGCTTTGACTTTGATGGTCGCTGGTTCGAAGACCATTGCGCCATCATCCTTTTCAGACATCGTGATATTGACGGAACGCTTCACTTTTCCTTTTTGGCCTGGTTCTCCGATGGCCATTTTTTCCGTTTTCTTTCCGTCCGAATGGCCTGGTGAGGCAAATGCCGGAGCGATGCCGATCGTCAGGGCGGTTGCGAGGATTGCTGCAAATTTCATGGGTTCTTTCCAAGTTGTTGTGTTGGGTGAAAAGTTGGGTTTTGAAGGCGCTCCAGATCAACCTCCCTGTTTGTGACCTCCGTGCTTCATCGCCGGAGTCATCGTTCTTGCGTCGCCCGATGTTGCGGACGGCGGTGTCTCTCCCGACCACTCGTAAGCGACCGTGCCAGCCGGGTGCTGGTACCAGCCGGGGTCGTTGTAGTCGTTGGCAGCGAGTCCCTGGCGGACCTTGACCACTGAGAACATGGAGCCCATCTCGATCGGCCCGAACTGGCCCCAGCCTTCCATCATCTTGACAGTATTGTCCGGCAGAGGCATTTCCATCTCGCCCATATCGGCCATGCCGCGGTTGCCCATCGGCATGTAATCGGGCTGGACCCGCTGGATTTTCTTGCTCAGATCTGACTTATCGACGCCGATGAATGTCGGTACGTCGTGTCCCATGGCATTCATCGTGTGATGCGTTTTGTGACAATGGATTGCCCAGTCGCCGAGATACTTCGCGTCGAACTCGTAAGCGCGCATGGCGCCCACCGGAATGTCGATCGAGACTTCTGGCCAACGAGATTCCGGCCGCGTCCAGCCGCCGTCCGTGCAGGTCACCTCGAAGTCGTAGCCGTGCATGTGGATGGGGTGGTTGGTCATGGTCAGGTTGCCGACCCGCACTCGAACGCGATCGTTGTGGCCGACGACCAAAGGGCTGGTGCCTGGAAAGATCCGGCTGTTCCAGCACCACAGGTTGAAGTCGGTCATCTCCATGACACGGGGCACATAGGAGCCCGGCTCGATGTCGTAGGCGTTGAGCAAGAACACGAAGTCGCGGTCAACGCGCATGAACTTCGGATCCCTCGGATGGATCACGAAAAAGCCCATCATCCCCATGGCCATCTGGACCATCTCGTCCGAATGCGGGTGGTACATGAAGGTGCCGCTCTTCACGAGGTCGAACTCATACACGAACGTCTTGCCGGGCGGGATGTGGGGCTGCGTTAAACCGCCGACGCCGTCCATACCGTTCGGCAGGATCATGCCATGCCAATGTATGGTGGTGTGTTCGGGAAGTTTGTTGGTGACGAAGATGCGAACCCGGTCGCCTTCCACCGCTTCGATCGTCGGGCCGGGCGACTGCCCGTTGTAGCCCCAGAGGTATGCTGTCGTGCCGGGCGCCAGTTCGCGTTCAACCGGTTCGGCAACGAGGTGAAACTCCTTGACCCCGTTTATCACGCGATGGGGAGCGGTCCAGCCGTTCAGGGTAACCACCGGCTGGTAGTCCGGGCCACCGGTCGGAAAGATTGGCGGCTGCATATCCGGGGATTCCATGATCGGGGCCTCGGGAAGCCCCATTGCGGAAGTCTTCGTCCAAGCGGCCACCCCTGCGAGGAATGCGCCGCCGCCAAGTATTTGACGCCTTGTAACCATGATGTGATCTCCTTCAGTGACCCGCCGCGCCATCTTCGGCTGCCGCGGTTTCAGCGCCGCCCGCGCTCGAAGAGGAACCCCCGCCGCCATGCACGGCGGTCCCAAGGTTCACGTCCGCGAGCCAGAACTGGCGCTTCGCGTTGAGGGAAAGCATGATCGAGTTGATCTTCGCGCGGGTGTCCGCGAGAAGTTCGAATGTGTTAGTGATCATGCCGTTGTAGGTGAGGACGGACTCTTCCTCGATTTTCGTTCGCAGAGGGACGACGCTGTTCCGGTAGTGTCGGGCGATGTCGTAGGTCGAACGGTATCCGTCATAAGCCGACCTGGCCTCCGATCGGATGTTGACCGCTTTCTCCGCCAAGAGGTTTGCAGCGCGCATATAGGCGAGTTCCGCCTTGCGCATCCTCGCCTTGCCCGTATCGAAGATGGGGATAACGAACTCTACCTCGACGTTCCCGGAAACAATCGTCTCCGTTTCGCCGTCCTCTTCCCTTTCCTGCTCGATCTCGACGCCAGTCAGCAGTTCGAGATCCGTCAGATAGCGGGTCGCTTCGGTCAGCCCGTAGGAAAGCGCCAAGGCCTCAAGTTCTAGGCGAGCTATTGCGAGATCCACGCGGTTGCGGAGCGCTTCGGCCTCGATTTCGCGTTTGGCCTTCGCCCCCTTGGGGATCGTCGGCAAAGCGTTCGGAATCTGGTAGTCAACGTCGTAGCCCCAGAGACCCATGAGACGTGTCAACTCCTCCTTTGCCCCACGTGCTTCCATGCGCGCTTCGGCGGTCTGTCCGGCGAGCTCCGCATTAAACACATGTTCCCGAGCCTGCCCGGTCTTGGTGAACGCGCCGGTCTCGCCGAGCTTCTGCGCAAGCGCGGATGCCGCATCCGCTGCAGCCTGTGCCTGGTTCAGGTAGGACACACGTTCCCAAGCAGCGACGGCGTTGATCCAGGCGCGCCTCGTGTCGGCCGCGAGACGCAATGTTTCCTCGGCGGCCCGAAGCTGAGCCTGCCTGAACCGCGCGTCCGCTACCGCCACCCTTTTCGACCTGGTGATCAAGGCCAGTATATTGCTGACGACCGCAGCCTCGACCGTCCTTCCGACGCCGATGCCCATCACTCCGACCGATACGCGGGGATTGACGAGCATCGTCTCCTGCCAGACGTCGGCGGCGGACATGCCGATATCGGCATAGGCGGCCTGAAGCCCTTTGTTGTTGATGAGTGCAACCTGGACCGCCACGTCGGGGCCGAGCGTCTTGCCGCGAACGATTCCTGCGACTCGATCCGCCAGCGCTCTTGCTTCTGTACTCGACTGAACCCACACGGCCTCCTTTCCGGTGACGGACGCAGTCCGGGCAACCACGGTCGTGAACCCGGCTCCCGGTTCTGAAATCCCATCCACCAAAGCGGTTGTTGTGCAGCCGGCCGCCGCCAGCGGAACCAGACCTGCGACCAGAAATGCCTTTGCAAGCCTCTTCATGATCCACTCCTCCGGTTCGCAGGGGACAGATCATCGTTCTGCTGGCGCCAGTTCTTGGGGTCCACAGGCGCGCGGTGCTGGTAGTTGGTGACGACCGGTCTGTAGCGCGCGTCCCGCAACCCCAATACGGGATCGGCGGCGTTGAAAACCGGTAGTACGTCAGGCCGAACGGTGGACGCGCATCCAGCCGCCGACAGCGATGCGGCGAGCATCGCGAATGATGTGAGCTTCATTTTTGACCTTGAACATGACGTGTAACGTGAGCCAAGCATGCCAACGAAGAGCATGAGCGGAGCGCGGCGTCCTATAGGACGCAAACATCAATTCAGGTTCGAGGAGGTCTGATAAGTTCCGACGTCTCGCCCGGCATTAGTGCCGAGGAGACCGTCATGGCCAGAACGCCCGAAGACGGCTGCGGAAAAGGCGGAAAATCGACCGGAACCGCATGGGACGGGGCGCAATGGATGTCACAGCAAACGTCAGCGGTCTTGGGATCGCCGTGGTGGCCTGCGTCACCAGTCTCGTCATCCTGGGCCGCCGAATTCGATCCGTGCTCATGACTGTCGCTTTCATACGACTGCCCGGTGCCGGCTGCGGCGACGCCGACAACAGCGCCGGGATGCATCGCTGATTTGGCCATGGCCACCATGCCCGGCTGCAGCGACGTCATGACCAACATGACAAGCGCAAGCGCGGCACGAAGCCACACAAATTGCACATGTCGAGATTGACCAGAGAGGACCATGTAATCTGGCTTTCGACACATGTTCGGGCGTGAAGTCAAGGCGCGCGATAAATGAATTGTCTGCGAAGACCGAAATGTGATCGTGGGGCCATCCGCCAAATGCAAATGTGGACCTAGTTCCAGACGACGTCCGTTGCTCATCACCAGACGCCCTTCGTGACGCCGGTCCATAGATAGGACCAGATCGTCGGGTGGAACCATTGCCGCGACTCTCCGCCCGGTTCATGCGGCTCAAGCCGGCCGTCTAAGGCGTCTTCGATTGCACCGACGCACATCTGCCGTGACATGGCAGCAAGCCTGTAGGCGTAGGTCATGATGTTGTCGTTGCCCGCTGGCTCGCCCCTGACCTGCGCAACGATCGCCCCGGTGTCGACACCCGTATTGACCAAGTGAACGGTTGTCCCGAAATTCGCTCGGTCGCCTTTGGCGAGAGCCCAGTAGCCGCCGTTCATGCCTCGATACTGCGGTGTGATTCCGGCGTGATAATTCAGGATCGGGCATGAAATCCTGGCCAGAACATTTGGCTTTAGGATCCTGCAGCCGGCAAGGAGAAGGACGGTAGGCCGGATTTCATCGATTGCCTTCAGGAAGTCGGCGGAATTGACCGAGGTCACTTTTCGAAGCGGCTGTTCTGCCGGCGGCGTTACACAGAGCCCTTCCGATTCGATGATCTGGGCGATGCGTCGCCGAAACAGGGCCTTCCCGAAGCCGATGAGGCACATTGTGCCAAATTGGCCGGCAACAGTGAACCATCCCTGCAGTCGGGCGCGGCGGGCCAGGAATGCGCCGCGCGTTTCAGGGGCCTCGACGAGGACATGGACCTTCCCAAAGCGATCGGCGAGCGCGTTGATGATGATCCAAGGATACGGACCGCCGGCCGTTACCACGCAGACGCGCCCGATGATGCCAGTAATAGGGCGCTGGATCGCAGGCACGCTACTGCAACGGGACCTTGCCAGAGAGCCCATCAATGATCGGGCACTGCGGACGGTCGTCGCCGTGGCAGTTCGCGACGAGATGCTTCAGCATGTCGCGCAGTTCCTGGAGCTCTGCGAGCTTCCGGTCGATCTCGGACAGTTTCCCCTCGGCGATCGCCTTGACCTCCGCGCTTTCGCGATGCGTGTCGCCGTAGAGCGAGAGAAGTTGCCGGCACTCCTCGACCGAGAAGCCAAGGCCGCGAGAACGCTGTAGGAAGCGAAGGCGATGCACGTCTTCGGTAGAATAGTCCCGATAGCCGTTGTCCCGGCGATCGGGACGGATGAGGCCGATGTCCTCGTAGTAGCGGATGGTCTTGGCCGGTAAGCCGGATTTTTCCGAGACGGTTCCAATGTTCATGACGATCGAGGTTCCCACGGTATATTGGCACTCTGTGCGCATTGATAATCCTTCCAGCAGATGGAAGGTCAACGCCGACGCTCTGCTCGGCAACACGAGGCCGTCAGCCGGCGGCGGCCCCCTTGGCGATCAGCACCCTCATCCGTTGCACAGCCTGGCCGAGGCCCGAGGCCAGCGACTCTCCCACAAGGAAATGTCCGATGTTCAATTCGACCACTTCCGGAATCGCCGCGACCGCTTCGACGTTCTCGTAGTTCAGCCCGTGACCCGCATGGCACTCAATGCCGGCGGCGCCGGCCTGCCGCGCCGCCGCGCAAAGCCTCTCCAGTTCGCGAGCTTGCCCCTCGCCCCGGCTTTGCGCATAGGCACCCGTGTGGAGTTCGACGACCGGCGATCCGAGGCGGGCCGCGGCCTGGATCTGCTGTTCGTCCGGATCGACGAACAGCGAAACGCGGATGCCGCAATCTAGGAGAGTGGCTATGAAACCGCGCATTTCATCGACCCGGCTCGCAACGTCGAGTCCCCCCTCGGTCGTGACCTCTTCGCGACGTTCGGGAACCAAGCAAACCGCATGCGGCCGGCAGGTTCGCGCAATTCCCAGCATCTCTTCGGTGACGGCCATTTCGAGGTTGATCGGCGCAGCGATCGAGGTCGAAAGTCGCACCAAGTCATCGTCGCGGATGTGCCTCCGATCCTCTCGCAAGTGGATCGTAATGCCATCCGCGCCTGCGTCGATGGCCAGCCTTGCTGCCCACACCGGATCAGGATGGGTGCCGCCGCGCGCATTGCGCAACGTGGCGACGTGGTCGATGTTCACTCCGAGCCTTACATAGCGCACAGTGCCGGTACTCCCTGCTTCCTGCCGGCCAGTTCGGCGGCAAGCCCCAATGCCGCTATCAGGCTGCCCGGTTCGGCAATGCCTTTTCCCGCTATGTCCAGTGCGGTGCCGTGGTCCGGAGAAGTGCGGATGAAAGGCAGGCCCAGCGTAACGTTTACGCCGCCGTCGACATCAAGTGTCTTCAGCGGAATCAGCGCCTGATCGTGATACATGCAGATCGCCGCGTCATACGTTCTCCGCGCACGCGTCGTGAACATCGTGTCGGGCGGGAACGGTCCGGAGACATCGATGCCTCTCGAGAGCAGTGAATCTATCGCGGGACGGATGATGCGCGCTTCTTCGTCGCCCATAGATCCTTCCTCTCCTGCATGTGGATTGAGACCTGCGACAGCCACTCGTGGAACCGAGATTCCAAAGTTTTCTTGAAGGCCTTGTACCGTTGCGAGCGTGGTGCTGACGATCATGTCGGAGCGCAGGTCTGCGATCGCGTCTCTGAGTGCCTGATGAATGGTAACCGGCACGACCCGCAGGCCTCCGCCCACCAGCATCATCGTCGAACGAAAACCGGGACCCGAGAGATCCTGCAGGAATTCAGTGTGCCCCGGATAGCGGAAACCCGCTTGTTGCAGTGCAAACTTCTGGATCGGATTTGTGACAACGGCCCCGGCCTTCCCCGCCATCACGAGGGCGACGGCGCGCTGGATTGATGTGATGACGGCATCGGCTGTGCTAGGCGATGGCCGGCCTTCAATCACGGTAAGGTCGATTCCGATATCGAGTACAGGCAGTGCGTGTCTAAAGACATCCAGAGCTTCGGCAGCGCTCGTAATGATCTCTAGCGGCACGTCCAACATCGAGCGCCGCGCGGTGGCCTGCAGAAGATCAATAGAACCCAAATAGAAAAAAACCGGACCGATCTCACGAAGCCGATCCCATGCTTTCAGCGAGATTTCCGCCGCAATACCTGCAGGCTCACCCATCGTGAGGGCCAAGGGCAGACTAGGCTGCATGGCAGTCATACGGTGCTCCCTTTGTCATGCTATTCCGCAAGTACTTATCGTGCATAGGTTGGTATTCACAATGGTGGGGCCCTCACATCCTTGCCTTCAATAAAGCTTCAGTGAGCGCAACCGCAGCGCATTGGCTATGACCGACACCGATGAGAGGCTCATGGCGGCCGCTGCGATCATCGGCGAGAGCAGCGTGCCGAAGACCGGATAGAGGACACCGGCCGCCACCGGAACGCCGAGCGCGTTATAGACGAAGGCGAAGAACAGGTTCTGCTTGATGTTGCGGATCGTGGCCTGGGATAGCCGACGGGCTCTGACGATGCCGTTCAGATCTCCCTTAACCAGGGTGATCCCCGCGCTCTCGACCGCCACGTCAGCGCCGGTGCCCATGGCGATGCCGACGTCGGCCGCGGCGAGTGCGGGCGCGTCGTTCACGCCGTCACCGGCCATCGCGACTCTCGCTCCCTTGCCCTGGAGTTCCTCGATCAGCTTCTGCTTGCTCTCTGGAAGCATGTCGGCGCGGACCTCGTCGATGCCAAGCTTGGACGCGACCGCCCGCGCGGTCCGCTCGTTGTCGCCTGTCGCCATGATGATCCGGAGCCCGGTCTCGTGCAGCGACCGGATGGCTTCCGCCGTGGTCGCCTTGACCGGGTCGGCGACAGCGACGATGCCGGCCAACCTGCCATCGACGGCGACGAACATTGCCGTCTTGCCGTCCGAGCGGAGCGCGTCGGCGCGGCCCTTGAAGCTGGCCCCATCCACGTTGAGGTCAGCCATCATCGCGGCGTTGCCGAGCGCGACCTTGCGACCGTCTATGGTGCCGGACACGCCCTTGCCGGTTACGGCCTCGAAGTCGGACGCGGCCGAGATCGTTGCCCCTCTCGCCTCGGCACCTTCGACGATCGCCTCGGCAAGCGGGTGCTCGGAGCCACGCTCAAGACTGGCGGCGAGCGAAAGCAGGTCCGTTTCGTCGAAACCTTCGACTGTGACGACATCAGTCAGCTTCGGACGGCCCTCCGTCAACGTCCCGGTCTTGTCGACGATCAGCGTGTCGACCTTCGCGAACCTCTCCAAAGCCTCGGCATCCTTGATTAGAACTCCAGCCTGCGCGCCACGTCCCGTGGCCGTCATGATCGACATTGGAGTGGCAAGCCCCAGCGCACACGGGCAGGCAATGATCAGGACGGACACTGCCGACACGATTGCGAAGATCATAGACGGCTCCGGACCGAAGACCGCCCAGACGACGAAGGCCAATATCGCCACGAGCACGACGGTGGGCACGAAGTAGAACGACACGCGGTCGGCGAGTCCTTGGATCGGCGCGCGCGAGCGCTGGGCCTTGGCGACCATCTCGACGATGCGCGACAGCATGGTCTCGGCGCCGACTTTTTCGGCGCGGATGACGAGCGTTCCATTGCGGTTGAGCGTTCCGCCCGTGACGCTGTCGCCTTCGGTCTTTTCGACTGGGAGAGGCTCTCCAGTGATCATGCTCTCATCAATCGAGGTCCTGCCTTCCAGCACAGTTCCGTCGACGGGGACACTGTCGCCTGGGCGCACCCGCAGACTGTCGCCCGACGTTACTTCATCGAGAGGCACGTCGGTTTCCGACCCGTCCGCTCCGATCCGCCGCGCCGTCTTCGGCGCAAGGTCGAGCAGCGCGCGAATCGCCGACCCGGTGCGTTCCCGGGCGCGCAGCTCAAGCACCTGTCCGAGGAAGACGAGCGCCACGATCACCGCCGCCGCCTCGAAATAGACGGGCACGGAACCGCCATGGCCACGGAACTGGTGCGGGAAGAGATCCGGAAACAGCGTCGCGACAACGCTGTAGAGATAGGCCACGCCGACGCCGATCGAGATTAGGGTCCACATGTTCGGGCTACGGTTGACGACGGATTCCCATCCTCGATGGAAAAAGGGAATGGCCGCCCACAACACCACAGGGGTTGCCAGAACCAATTCCAGCCACGTCGCGGTCTGCGCGCCCAGCCAGTCGCGGACGGGCAGCCCGAACATAGGTCCCATCGCGATGAGGAGCAGCGGGACCGAGAGCACGCCGCTGACCCACAGCCGTCGTGTGAAGTCGACGAGTTCGGGATTGGGTCCCTCGTCGCCGGTCGGCACACCCATGGACTCCAGCGCCATGCCGCAGATCGGGCAGGAGCCTGGCTTGTCGCGCACGATCTGGGGGTGCATTGGGCAGGTATATTGCGTGCCCTTCGGCATCGGCTCCGGCACGGCTCGGTCGCCGAGATACTTCGCTGGCTCCGCCTCGAACTTGCCCTTGCACCTCGGCGAACAGAAATAGAAGCCTTTGCCCTCATGCCGCGTGAAGTTGGGGGCAGTCGCGCGCTCAACGCTCATGCCGCAGACCGGATCGATCGCCGTGAGGAACTCCTGTGGCGCCTTGACGAACTTGTCCCGACAGCCTTCGCTGCAGAAGTGATAACTGTGGCCCCCGTGTTCGACTTCAGGTTTGCCTGCGGCCGGGTCGACGGTCATGCCGCATACGGGATCGCGCACAACCTCGCCCTTGGTCAGCTTGGCATGCGCCGAACAGCACGCGTCCCCCATTGAATGCGTGTGCTCGTGCGGTGCCTGGGTGCTCATTGCGCGACCTCCGATATTGTTCGGGACACTGTTGCGCCTTCCAGTTACCGGAAGGTCAAGCACTATTTTTCAACTCGAATGGAAGGCCGCACGAGGCCCCAGTCGTAGACTGTCAAGAAGGACGGGCCTCTCGGCCGGGGCGAACCACTGCCGTCTTCCGCGCGGTGCAACCGTCTGGGCGATTCACGATAGTCAGATAGGGTCCGGAACAAAGCCGGGAGACCGTCGTTGGTGAAAAATGTCATGCGCGGGATTTTTGCAATTCATCAGGCGCGCCAGCGTAGTCTATGTTGCGCTGGTTGCGCTGACTGCGATTTATTCGACAACAGCGTTTGCCGCTGGCTTTGACCATACCGCGGAGAATTCGGTTCTGCCCCGGGTGGAGGCGATGAAATTATCAAGTCCCCCCGTGCCATGCACAAACAACGCTGATGAGGCAGGAAAGTGTTGTTTTATCCTGCATTGCCAGATTGGCATAGCGGTAGCGCCATCTGTCTTGGCGACTGCGCCAATGAGGTCTCTTGTCGGCGCCGAAACGGTCGACTCGGGTGCTTCTCTGATGCCGGGCCGGCTTGATCGACCCCCGAAATCCTAGGCGCATTGCCCTCTGTAAATCGACGCCCGAGCCAAACGGATCGTGCGTGCCATTTTTCAACATTCAGGAGATAGATCATGGGTAATCCCAAACTCGCATTCGCAACAGCACTGCTTCTCTCGGGCTTCGTTTCAGCCGCTGCGGCACAGGAATCAAAGCCGATGGCGATGGCTGCGACGCCATTGCCGGCGCAATGCGGTCAGGCCGCTGACCACAAAATGCCAGACATGGGCGGCATGGACATGTCGGGCATGGATGAAGCCCAGCAGGCAAACATGGCAGGGATGATGAAAATGCAGGCGGCTATGATGCCGGGGATGATGGCCAAAGACCCAGACGTCGCCTTCGCCTGCGGGATGATTGCGCATCATTATGGCGCCATCGACATGGCCGAAGTCGAGCTGAAGTTCGGCGACAACGACGAGGCCAAGCAGATGGCGCAGAAAATCATCGACGCCCAGACCAAAGAGATCGCCGAATTCACGCAATGGCTCGAAGCCAACGCAAAGTGAACCTCAGGGAGCGCCGAAGGGCGCTCCCGACCACACAAGGATCCCGAAATGCATCACCTCAGCCCCGAGATGAAAAACTGTATCGACGAATGCCTGCGCTGCTATTCCGTGTGCCTTTCGACCGCGATGGGCCATTGCCTGGAAATGGGCGGCAAACACACCGAAAAACAGCACTTCACACTGATGATGACCTGCGCTGAAATCTGCCGGACCTCGGCGCATTTCATGCTCATCGGCTCCGAGCACCACAAGCATATTTGCGGCGAATGCGCGGAAATCTGCAACGAATGCGCGGATGACTGCGAGCGCCTCGGCGACATGCAGGAATGCGTCGATACCTGCCGTCGCTGCGCGGAGAGCTGCCAGACGATGGCGGCTTAGACAACTGATTGATCGAAGGCGCGAGGTTAGATGCCTCGCGCCTTCAAGATATCACCGGAAGAATATGAACTTCACCAAGGCGGCGATCACGAGAACGGCGAGCGCCAGGACGACCAGCCCGCCGATCCCCATGCCCCACATCATTCCGCCCGACATCATATCGGTCATCATCGCATTTCTCCCTATTCGGCCGGAACGCCGGCCGGATTTCCGGTTTCGATCCTCTGCCGGACCATCGTCTCGCGCGGCAGCCGCAATCCCTTGACGATGCCGTAGACGGCCGGGATGACGACGAGCGTCAGGATGGTCGACGAGATCATGCCACCGATCATCGGCACAGCGATGCGCTGCATGACTTCCGAACCCGCGCCGGTGCTCCAGAGGATCGGCAGCAAGCCCGCCATGATGGCGACGACGGTCATCATCTTCGGCCTGACGCGCTCCACCGCGCCGAACATGATGGCGGCATGGAGATCGTTCCGCGTGAACGCGCGTTTCTCAGCTGCGCATCTTGCCTTGACGTCGGTCAGAGCGTGATCGAGATAGATCAGCATGATCACCCCGGTCTCGGCGGCGACGCCTGCGAGCGCGATGAAGCCGACGGCGACCGCGACTGAGGTGTTGAAGCCCAGCCACCACATCAGCCAGATGCCGCCGACGAGCGCGAACGGCAGCGACAGCATGACAATCAGCGTCTCGGTGAGCGCGCGGAAGTTGAGATAAAGCAGCAGGAAGATCAGCGCCAGGGTCAGCGGCACCACGATCTTCAACCTTGCTTCCGCACGTTCCAGATATTCGAACTGGCCGCTCCAGCCGAGCGAATAGCCGGTTGGCAGCTCCACGCCGGCGGCGACCGCAGCCTGCGCGTCGGCGACATAGCCGCCGAGATCGCGGCCGGCGATGTCGACGAAGATGTAGACTGCGAGTTGGCCGTTTTCGGTCCGGATCGAAGTCGCGCCGCGCGTCAGCTCGACCTTGGCGACTTCGCCGAGCGGTACGAAGCCGCCGCCGGGGAGCGCCACCTGCACCTCGCGCGCGATCGCCTGCGGGTCGCTTCGGAGCGCGCGTGGATAGCGGATGGCGACGCCGTAGCGCTCGCGGCCCTCGACAGTCGAGGTGATCACCTCGGCGCCGAGAGCCATCGCGATCACGTCCTGCACGTCGCCGATCGACAGGCCGTAGCGGCCGAGCGCCGTCCGGTCCGGCACGATGTCCAGAAAATATCCGCCGATGACGCGCTCTGCATAGGCGCTGGAAGTGCCAGGCACATTGCGCAGAACCGCTTCGACCTGTCGGGCGACCTTTTCCATCTCGCCGAAATCGGTCCCATAGACTTTGACGCCGACCGGCGTGCGAATGCCGGTCGACAGCATGTCGATGCGGGCGCGGATCGGCATGGTCCAGGCATTCGACACGCCCGGAAATTGCAGTGCCGCGTCCATTTCGCTCTTCAGGCTTTCGGACGTAACGCCGTCGCGCCATTCCTCCTTCGGCTTCAAATTGATGATCGTCTCGAACATTTCCGTCGGCGCGGGATCGGTCGCGGTCTGCGCCCGGCCGGCCTTGCCGAATACGCTCTCGACCTCGGGAAAGGATTTGATGATGCGGTCCTGCATCTGCATCAGTTCCGCCGCCTTGGTGACCGACAGGCCGGGCAGCGTCGTGGGCATATACATCAGCGTGCCCTCGTCGAGAGCCGGCATGAACTCCGACCCGAGCTGCCGCGCCGGCCAGACAGTCACGGCAAGGGCGATGATCGCGAGCAGGATGGTAAAAGTCTTCGCCCGGAGCACGCCCTTTATGATCGGTCGGTAGAGCGCGATCAGCAGCCGGTTGAGCGGGTTCTTGTGCTCCGGCACGATACGGCCGCGCACGAACACCACCATCAACGCCGGCACCAGCGTCACCGACAGCAATGCGGCCGCTGCCATGGCGAAGGTTTTTGTGAAGGCGAGCGGGCCGAACAGCCGTCCCTCCTGGCTTTCCAGCGTGAAGATTGGCAGGAACGAGACCGTGATGATCAGCAGGCTGAAAAACAGCGCCGGGCCGACCTCGCTCGCCGCCTCGATCAGCACCTCGATCCTCGGCTTGTCCGGCGGTGCTCGCTCCAGATGCTTGTGGGCGTTCTCGATCATGACGATGGCCGCGTCGATCATCGCGCCGATGGCGATGGCGATGCCGCCGAGGCTCATGATGTTGGAGCCGAGACCCAAGAGCTTCATCGCCGCGAAAGCCATCAATATGCCGACCGGCAGCATGATGATGGCGACCAGCGCGCTTCGGACATGAAGCAGGAAGACGATGGTGACGAGCGCGACGATGACGCACTCCTCGATGAGCGTGACTTTCAGGGTCTCGATCGCCGCGTCGATCAGTTCGGAGCGGTCGTAGACGGGAATGATCTCCGCGCCGCCCGGCAGGCTCTTTTCGATGTCTGTGAGTTGCGCCTTGGCGTTGTCGATGACGGTCAGCGCGTTAGACCCAACGCGCTGAAGCACGATGCCGCTCGTCACCTCGCCCTCGCCGTTCAGCTCCGCGATGCCGCGTCGTTCGTCCGGCACTATCTCGACCTTGGCCACGTCGCCGAGTCGGAGCGGCACGCCGCCGACGGTCTTCAGAGCGATGCTTTCGATGTCGGCGATGCTCTTCAGATAGCCGCGGCCGCGCACCATAAACTCGAACTCGGAGATTTCGACGGTGCGCCCGCCGGTGTCCATGTTGCTGTCGCGCACCGCCTCGCCGATTTCCGACAGCGTCACGCCTTGGGCGCGTATACGCGCCGGATCGACGACGATCGAATATTGCTTGACGAAGCCACCGACGCTGGCCACCTCCGAGACGCCCTCGGCCTTGGAGACCGCGAAGCGCACCACCCAATCCTGCAAGGACCGCAGTTCGGCGAGCGACAGTTCCTTGGCGACGACGGCATACTGGTAGACCCAGCCGACGCCGGTTGCGTCGGGTCCGAGCGCCGGCGTGACGCCTTCCGGCAGGCGGCTCGCGGCGGCGTTCAGGTACTCCAGCACGCGGCTCCGCGCCCAGTAAGGATCGACGCCGTCCTCGAAGATCACATAGACGAAGGAGATGCCGAAGAAGGAGAAGCCGCGCACCACTTTGGAGCGCGGTACGGTCAGCATGGCCGTCGTCAGCGGATAGGTGACCTGATCCTCCACGACCTGCGGGGCTTGGCCCGGATAGTCGGTGAAGACTATGACCTGCACGTCGGAGAGATCGGGGATTGCGTCGAGCGGCAAGGTCTTGGCCGCGTAGACGCCCGCTGCGGCGGCAAGCGCGGCGCCGAAGAAGACGAGGACGAGGTTTCGCGCCGACCAGGCAATTAGGATGGCGATCATGGCCGTGGCTCCGCGGGCGTGAGCGCGCCGAGCGCTGCTTTCAGATTGCTCTCTGCGTCGATCAGGAAGTTCGCCGAAACGACGACACGGTCGCCCTCGGCGACGCCGTCTATGACCTCGACCATATCCTCGCCGCGCGCGCCGATTTTCACGTCGCGCGGTTCGAAACGACCTTCGCCCTTGTCGAGGATCACGACCTGACGGTCACCCGTGTCGATCACGGCGCTGTCCGGCACAGTCACGACGGGCTCGCCGCTGCCGGTCGCGATCTCCACCTCGGCATACATGTTCGCGAGAAGCAGTCCGTCCGGATTGGATTGTTCGATACGCAGCCTCGCGGTGCGTGTCTGGCTCTGGATCTCGGGGTAGATCAGGCCGACCTTGCCCTCGAACACCTTGTCCGGAAGGCTGCGGATACGCATGGTAGCCTTGTCGCCGACGCGAACGGAACCCAATTCGTATTCCGGAACATCCACCATCACCCAGACGGTCGAGACGTCGGCAATGCGGAACAAGGTCTCGCCAGCCTCCGCCATCATGCCATCGACAGCCATGCGTTCGAGCACGACACCGTTCCGGGGAGCCACCAGCGTCACCGAAATCGGCACTTTCTTCGTCTTCTCGATCTCGGCGATCGCTTCGGCCGGAACGCCGAGATTTTCGAGGCGTTGCAGACTGCCTGCCGCAGCAGCTCGGCCGCCACCTTTCAGATCTGCCGCGTAAAGCGCGCCGGCCGCGGCGATCTCTTTGGAATAGAAGCTGACCAGCGGCCTGCCTTTCTCTATGGCTTCTCCAGTAGTGATATCCGCCACTTTCTCCAGGAACGCCTCGGTGCGGATCGAGACGACGCTGACGCGGCGTTCGTCCAAGGTGATCGTTCCGGGTACCCTGACCGGGCGGACGATGGCGCCTTTCGTGGCGAGTGCAGTCTTCACGCCTGTCCGCTGCAGCTTTCCTGCCGAAACCTTGACAGTCAAGCCGTCCTCGGCGTCGCCGTCGTAGACGGGGATGTAATCCATCCCCATCGAATCTTTCTTCGGCGTTGGCGACGTGTCCGGCAGGCCCATCGGATTGCGGTAGTAGAGGACTTCTCGTTCGCCCGTTCCCGAATCGGCCGCCATCGTGTCGGCCTTGCCCGGCTCATCGAAGCTCACATCCTCGCCGGCGAACACCGCCGTGAAATCGCGCCCGTCGTCGGTTTGCGTTGGCGTCGCCGAATAGACCGGATTGCCGTCCGGATGGCGGTAATAGAGGACTGCGCCGGAGCCGGCGGAGGTCGTTGGCTTCGTCTCGTCGTCGCCGAGCGCCCGCATCGCAACCGCCTGCACACTCCGCACAACCGCCGAGACGGACAGATCGCGCTGTCCAGCCCAGTAGCCGGCCGCGCCAACCCCCGCCGCCAGGACGGCGAGGGCCAGGAATGAGCCGAGTCTACTCATTCGACGGCCTTGAGAACCAGCCGGCTCTCGACGGTCTCCGCTTCGCCCTGCACCTTGGCCGCGATCGAGAAACGCCAATCGCCGGCCATGACAAGGTTGGTTTTGAACCGATAAACGCCCGATTCATCGGACGGAATCGCCTCGACCGAGGTGGTCATCGTTTCCATTCCGTCCGGCGCCATGTCCATACGGGTTGCGAAGACAACGGCATCTGCAACGGGATTTCCGCTTCGTTTGTCGATGAGCCTGACGGCGACGGTCGCGCCATCGCCTTGCTTGATCTCGCTCTCGACGAGCTGGAATTCATAATCTTCGGATGCGGCCAGTGCGATTGGGGAGAAGGTGATAATGGACGCTAGCGCTAGCATCGCTGCGCGAAGGGAAGGGTTCGATTTCATAGTGAGTGGTTCCGACGGTCATTGGACGGTGCTTGCGCACGGCGTGAGCATGGCAGACGCCATGCCGTTTCACCCGTGCGGTCTTCCGCGCGGGTTTCAGCGCTTCGAGCGCTGCTGACAGTCAGGCTCTGGGAGGTCTGGGCGGGGGTTCGCCGATCAAGGACGAAAGTACAGCATCACCCCGAGCGGGGAAGCTGTCCTGCAGCAATGGGCGCAGAGTAAGCGGGCGGCAATCCGACGTCGGCGCGCTGACGAACGCGGCGGTGCAGACCACAGCAAAAGGGCAATCCTTGGAGCAGTCCGGAATCGCCGGCAGGTCATCTGGACAGCACGACATGCCGTCAGGCATCTCGGACGTCATCGGCATCGCCATGGCCGACGATGCAAGAGAGGGCGCGATCGGAGCGAAAACCAGGCCAATCAAGGCAAGGATCGCTAACAGCTGGGCCAAGCAGGACTTCCGCTTCATACCATGACCTTGGCACGATTGTAATCGCATGGAAAGCCACTCACCGTGAACGAGAAAATGTCGACCGGTCTCAGTTGTGCAGTCAGGTCTCCGTGCCCAGACATTCGGCGGGCTCGTTAGAAGTGGCTCTCTGACCAGAAATTTTGGGCAGTCGATATGGGTATGAAATCCGACGGTTGCCGTTCGGTTATTGCAAAAGCAGCCATGATAAGGGCAGGATTAAAGCCAGCAGGATCGGCTGGTGCACCAGATAGATCAGAAGGCTCCTTCTACCCATCCACGCGAACGCCCGTGCAAACCTGCCGGGATGTCTATGCTGCTCGAGACGGGATTGGACCGGCCAACCGAAGGTCCATTTCGTAGCGGCCATTCCAAGCAACGTCAGGCCGACCCAAGGGAAAACCGGCACAAAGTCGTTGCTGGGCGGGGGCTGCGCGGCAAAGCCAATCCAGGCCAGCCATCTCGTGTCGAAGGTCGACAATGCCAGCACGAGGGGCAGGATCAGAACCAGACTGCCAACGGCCAGACAGACCGGTACCGAGGCCCCGAGGAAAAGTGCACCGATGAGCGTCGCGACGGCGATGGCGTGGAGAATCCCGAAATAGACAAAGCTGGTCGGGAACGCGAGGCGGGTGACTACCGTAATCGCCGCCGCCGCCAGGATGACTATCCCGAGACGTCGGGTAAACGAGCCCCAGCGGATCTGGCCACGATGCGCCAAGACGAGACTCACCCCCACGAGGACCATGAACGTCCCGGCCAGGCTGCGGCCAAACATCAGCCATGCCGGGTGCCGCGCGATACCTTCGACGAAGCCGGCAAACTCAAGATCCCAAACGACGTGGAACAATACGACACCGCCAATGGCGATGCCGCGGATGATATCTATCGCGAGAATGCGCTGGGATAGGGCCAACTCAGAAGCCCCTCTGCCGACCTACAAGCTCATCCGGCTTGAGGTTCAATCCCGGCGAGAAGGATATTCGATGAGATGAATCACTGCACCAGATAGTCGCAGGTTGAATTGTTGATTGCATTGCAGGCTAGCTCCACGCAAGGGTCGGCGGCAGGGCTTTCTGATCGCTGGCACGGCCGATGGCCGCCGAGAACGGCCAAGGTGAACAGCAAGGCTGCGGGCACGGTCGCGGGAAACTCGTTCAAAGGATAACCCCGTCCTCTCGTGATTCCCGATCGATGCTGTTCCCCATGCCGGCCTACTCGGTCAGCCACCTCGGCGGGTCAGGGTGATTTCGCTCTCGACAAGCTTGAGCAGCTGTTGCGGACCGAAGGACTCCAAACTCTTACCGTTGACGAAGAAGGTCGGCGTCTGCTCGATCCCGAGCGTCTTGACATCCTTCGTATCCTGGTCGAGCACCGCCACTATCTCGGCGGACGACAGATCGCCGCGGGCACGCTCCACATCCAGGCCGGCCGAAGCCGCCGCTTGCCAGGCGCGGTCGAGATTGGGCTTTCCGTGCAACGCCCATTCGGGCTGGGCGGCCAGCAGGGCTTCCAGCACAGGCTCGAAGAGATCCTGCTTGCGGGCCGCTTCAAGGATGCCGACTGCTTGATCCGACCCCTCGTGGAAGGCCGCATAGCGCAGGACGAGCCTGACATCCTCCGGATACTGCGCCAGGATATTCTTGACTGCCGGATAGAAGGCCCGACAAGCTTCACAGGAGGGATCGAAGAACTCGACGATGGTGACTGGAGCATCCGCCTGCCCGATCACAGGCGAGTGCGGCCGCACATAAACGTCGCTACTGTCAGAACCGACGCTACCCTGACCGTTGCGGTCACCTCGATCGTAGTAAAATGCTGAGACTCCGAAGATTGCAGCAGCGGCGGCAGCGGCGGAAATGACGATAGTCTGTCGACGGTTCATCGGAAGACTCCAGGACGGCACACGGAGAGAAGCCCGGCTATGGCCGTGAAGCAGAGCAGCGAGATCAAAGGCAGCGGGAGACCACCGAGGATCGTCATCGCGTCGCCCGAACAGGACGGGCCGTTACGAGCGCAGGGGATTATGGCCTCTTCGATGAGGCCGAAATACAGCAGGGTGTGAAATCCGGCGACGGCCATCCCAAGGCCTGCAAGCGGTAGGGCATAGAATTTGATCGCAGGATCGAGCCTGAACGCCGCAATTCCGAGGATAATGGCGAGCGGGAACATGAACACCCGCTGGAACCAGCAGAGATTACAGGGCACTTGGTCCATGATCTCGCCGATGAACAGCGCGGCAAATGTGGCCGCAACTGCGATCAGCCACGCCAGGAACAGGCACCAGGAATTACGCTCGTCGACCTCTTGATTGGATGACTTGTTCAGCATGGGCTCGGGCATCCACCTCTAGCCGCTCGCCAGACGGCGAAGCTTTTGTAGCCTGGTTTCACGCGGCTCGTGCATGTCGAGCATGCCGCCGAAGCTTCCGTCGTCTCTGATGAGATAGATGCCGGTGGTGTGATCCATCGTGTACTGCTCACCCTCCAGGGGAACCTTTTTTGCATAGGCGGAGAAGGCCTTCAGCGCTGTCTCAGTCTCCGCGGACGATCCCCGCAAAGCGGTGATGCGGCTGTCGAAGGAGGTCATGTAGCTCGCGAGCAGCGCCTGCGTGTCGCGTTCGGGATCGACGGTGACGAACAGCAACTCGAACTTGTCTGCATCCGCGCCCAGGTCCGACATCAGGTCGGTCAGCTCGAACAATGTCGTCGGGCAGATTTCGGGACAGTGGGTAAATCCGAAGAACACGAGATAGGGCCGCCCCGCCAGCGACCGATTGTCGATCCGCTCTCCCTCGTGCGACGTTAGCGAGAATGGCCCGCCGACCCGCGCTGTTCCCGTCGAGGCTTCGGCGGGAGCCTGCGGTTCCGACAACTGTGTCGATACCAGCAGGAAGCCGGCAAGCACAACGACTGCGCCCCACACACAAATGCGGAAGAGCTGGACCCGGTTCATCGCGTGTGGCCGCTATGATCGTCTGCTTGGTCCGGCTTCTCCGAGGCGTTCCTTTGCACCACGAACTCTACCCTTACCGAGCCGGCACGCGCGAACTCCAGCGTCGCCTCGATGCGGTCGCCTTCGGCAAAGGGGCGAGAAGGCTTGATGAGCATCAGATGCGTGCCACCCGGCGCGAGATCGACGGACGAGCCGGCCGGGACTTCGAGACCATCGGGAAGCGGCCGCATGCGCGCAACGCCACCCTCGATGCTCATTTGATGAATCTCGATCCGTTCGGCCAGAGGCGTCGATCCACCTACCAGGGTGTCGGCTTTCGATCCCGCATTGGTGAGCGTGAGATAGCCGCCGATGACGGGAGCCGCGGCCGGCGCGACGCGTGACCACGGATGACCGATCCTGATATCGCCCGCCGAGAAGTCGTGCGCCAACGCGACCCAGGATGACATTGCGGCGATCGAAGCAACGCTCAGCGTGATGACGACTTTGCAGCTAGGGAACACATTCTTCCTCCTTCTTCGTTTCCTTTGTTGGCGGCCTTGTGCGTCCAGAACGCCTGCCGCGCACAGTCCGCACATTGCCGCACATGTTGCCCGATCAGGTTTCGCGAATGCCCTTCCACGCAAGGAGCCGCATGGCATTCGCCGTCACCAGAACCGTCGCGCCGGTATCGGCCAGGATCGCCGGCCAAAGCCCGGTCACGCCTAACACTGTCGTGACGAGGAACACGGCCTTGAGCCCGAGCGAGAGGGTGATGTTCTGCGTAATATTGCGCATTGTGGCGCGCGAGAGAGCGACCATGTTCGCCACGTCCTTCACCCGGCCATGCAGCACAGCCGCATCCGCAGTTTCCAGCGCCACATCGGTTCCGCTGCCCATGGCGATCCCGATGTCGGCCGCGGCGAGTGCTGGCGCGTCGTTGATGCCGTCACCGACCTTTGCCACGAACTTGCCGGAAGCCCGCATCTCGCCAACGATGCGCTGCTTGTCCTGCGGCATGAGTTCTGCCTTAGCCTCCATACCGAGCGAGGCTGCGATGGCGTTGGCCGTGCGGGTATTGTCGCCGGTAAGCATGACCGCGTCGGCACCGAGACGACGCAACGCGGCGATGCCTTCCGCCGCGTCCTCGCGCGGCTCGTCGCGCATTGCGATCAGGCCTGCCACCTCGTCGCCTGCAAGCAGGATCGACACGGTCTTGCCCTCGTCGTTAAGGGCAGCGATCCGTGCCGAAAGCGCGGCATCGAGCGTTACCTTCGCCGCCGCCGCACGCGGCGATGCGAGGAAGAGTTCAAGTCCGTCGACCTTGCCGACGACACCCTTGCCGCCGACCGCACCAGCCTCGGTGGCGCTGCCGACGGGCACGTTGTCGGCCGCCGCCTTGGCCAGGATCGCGACGGCAAGCGGATGGCTCGAACCAGCCTCAAGCGCCGCCGCAAGCCGCAGGACCTCTTTCTCGTCACGCGCCACGCCGATGATGTCCGTGACCTTCGGCTTGCCCTCGGTGAGAGTGCCCGTCTTGTCGAAAGCGACGCGGTCGACCTTGCCCAGGTTTTCCAGTACCGCGCCGCCCTTCATCAGGAGACCGCGGCGCGCGCCGGCCGAAAGCGCGGCTGCAATCGCGGCCGGCGTCGAGATGACAAGCGCGCAGGGGCATCCGATCAGTAGCACCGCGAGCCCGCGATAGATCCATGTGTTCCATTCCGCGCCGCCAAGCAGCGGCGGCAGGATCGCGATCAGCGCGGCGACGACCATGACGCCGGGCGTATAATACCTTGAGAAGCGGTCGATGAACCGCTCGGTCGGAGCCTTCGATTCCTGCGCTTCCTCGACCAACGCGATGATGCGCGAAATGGTGTTGTCGGCCGCCGCCGCGGTGACACGAACCCGAAGCACGCCTTCCTGGTTCACCGTTCCCGCGAATACCTTGTCTCCGACTTCCTTGCGCTTCGGGACGGACTCGCCCGTCACCGGCGCCTCGTCGACTGCGCTCTCGCCGGATTCGACGAGGCCGTCTGCCGGCACGCGGTCGCCCGGACGAACAAGCACCAGGGAATCGACCGTCAGGCTATCGGCCGGAACGGTCTGCGTCGCCCCGTCGCGTTCGAGAAGCGCGGTCCTGGGCATCAGCGTCGCCAGCGCGCGGATGCTGGCGCGCGCGCGTCCCGTCGCGATGCCTTCGAGCAGTTCGCCGATCAGGAACAGGACAACGACAACCGCGGCCTCCTCGGCGGCATCGATGATGACGGCGCCCACGGCCGCGACGGTCATCAAAGTCTCGATGGAGAACGGACTGCCGTTCATAGCTCCGGACAGCGTACGCCGCGCAATAGGAATGAGGCCAACCGCCATGGCCACGATGAAGCCCCAGGGCTGGGTCTGCGGATAGAGTTGGCCAATTCCAAAGGCGACCGCCAGCGCGATGGCGCAGACGATGGTCAGCCTTGCCTTTGAGGTGCTCCACCAGGGGCCGTCTTGGGGACCGTGATCGTGACCGTCCATGCCTTCCAGCGCGTCGGATGTCTTCTTCGGCGCTGTTTCGTCCGCGCCGGGTTGAGTATCTTTTCCGTGGCCATGTGCGTCATGGTCATGGCTGCAGCCCGGGCCATGGTCATGGTCGATATGTTCGGCCTCGACGATCGACACAGCCTTTGCCGTAGCCGGCGCAATCGGCGCCGCTTTGTAGCCGAGGCTGCCGACCTTGCGCGCGAGCGCGTCGAGGTCGACCGTGTCGCCATGCTTCACAGTCATCGTGCCTGCGACGACGGAAACGCTGACATCGGCGACATCGGGAATGCGTCGGACCGCCTTGTCGATCTTGGCGGCGCAACTCGCGCAGTCCATGCCCTCCACCCTGAAGCGGGTCTGGCGTTGTGCAACCGTCATCCGTCCTACTCCTGTCTCTCAGGAGCAGACCCATACAACCTCTAGCAGCTAGAGGGTCAAGGACTATTGTTCACGAACCTGCCAAAACCGTGCGCCAGATTGGCTTATTGGCAAAACAAGGCCTTTTCACAATAGTCTCGGTCCCGAGGAGCTATTATCAGGGATGGAAAATTGTTCTCATTTTCGTTTGGCCGTCAGATTTCCAGGCTCTGCTTCGTCGTTGTCGTCACCGTCCAGCTCGGCTTTTCTGTCGCATTGCTGAGTTCCATGGGCCTTTCTCGATACCTGTGGCTCGCGGATCTCGCCAATTTCATAAGACCCCACCTCTTGGTGGCCGGCATCATGCTTTTTGTTGTCGGCCTGATACTGCCGCGGCGTTCAACGAAAATCGCTGGAGCCGCTGCGCTTTTGGCGGCGGCCATTCCCTTTCTTCTCCTGCCGACGCCGGCGCCGTCAACCGCCGGAACGCCCATCAGCGTCGTCGCTGCCAACGTCTATGTCGACAATCCCGCCCCGGCAGATTTTCTCACGATCCCCGCTGTCGCGAGTGCCGGCATCCTAGTGCTGCAGGAAGTGACTCCGCGCTGGCAGGATGCGTTGCGCGCCAGCGGTCGATGGGCCTTCGAGAGCAGTCGCGACCTTGAGGGCAATACGGACATGAAGCTGTTCAGCCGGTTTCCTATCCTGGATGCGCGGACCGTTTCTCCCGAGAGCACGGATACCGGCGGCAGATATGCTGTTCGGTTTGAGCTGTTCGTGGACGAACGCACCGTCATTGTCTATGCGGTCCATCCACAGACGCCGAGAAGCACGCGCATGTGGCGGCAGCGAGCAGCGTATCTCCGCGACTTGGAACGGGCACTGAGAGCCGAACCGGCCGATGCGCGGGTCATCGTTGCCGGGGACTGGAACACGCCGCCCTGGTCGCCCTTTTTCAGGGATTTTCTGTCCTCGACCGGATACCGGACGACAGAGGCGCGCTGGTGGCCGTCACCGACACGGTTCAGCATCCGCTTGTGGTCGCTGACCCAGATCGGCACGCCGATCGACCGCGTTGTCGTATCGCCGAATGTGGGGCTTAGCGAACTGCTCATAGGTCCGACGTTCGGTTCGAACCATCTGCCGGTCATCGCGCGCCTGTCGATCCCGCGATGAAACTCCGATAGTTTATCGCTGGCCGAAGCGAGACGAGACTGGCTTCCTTCGGGGGCATGGAGTGAGTTGGAGACGATGAGGCTTAAGAAAGCAGCGTGTACTCTTCTGGCTGTGGTCGGGATATCGGCAGCGAGCCATGCGGTGGCGAGCGCCCCAACCGGCATCTTTCTGTGGTATCCCGATCAGGCGGAGCCGCCGTCCCCGGAGGACTGCAAAGCGTTGGTCAGCCGCGTGAAACCGTCACGAGAAAAAGCTGAAGCATGGCTCTGGGGACGTGTCCCGCAAGACTCGGAGCTGGAATTCTATCTCTTTCTCACGGAAGACAGGATGGAGCCCACCTTTTCGGCGGAAGGGGACTACGACTCAGGCAAGTTGCGCCTGGGCCGGACGGTCGGCGACGAGACCGCCTTCGAGTTGATCCCCGACGATCACCCGACGATCGCAATAAGAGGGTCCATCACTGCGCCGACGGGAAGCCCCGTCCTGACCGTGCTGCTGCGTGACGTGCCGTCGACGGATGCGCCGGCCGACAGGGTGACCTATTACTGCCGGTTCACGGACGAAGAAACCGAGGCTTAAGACGACACTGTCTCGGAACGACCGCGACGCGGGCTACCAGCATCGTCTTTCCCTTTCGTTATCAGGCAGACTTGCAGTCGCCCCAATCGCCTGGGGGACGGCGCATCAGATCTTCACGAGCATGGCCGTCAGGTACATGAACCCTACGCCAACGGCGAGCCCCGCCAGCACGGGCATAGAGCCGAGAGCGGCATTGGCGCCTCCGCGGCTACGCACCAGTAGCGCACCGACCTCGAAGATGACCTGGAGGATCGCACCGGCGCCGATCGCCAACGCCAGCGCCGACCATTGCGGCGCATAGGCAAGGCTGCCGATCCAGATGCCCACGACAGCCGGCCCACCTGCCAGCAGCGCCAGCGCCACGAACGTCCATAGCGGCGGTCTCACCTTCAGGATCGGCGCAGCGATGCCGATGCCCTCGGTGATGTTGTGGACTGTGAAACCAATAACGAGGAAGGTGCCGAGCCCCGCAGCCCCTGCGGCGAAGGCGGCGCCGATGGCCAGCCCTTCGCCCAGATTGTGAAGGCCGATGCCGAGCGCGATGTAGGTTGCGAGCGCCACTCCCGTGGGACTGCCTTGCCGCCGCGAGACCGCCATGAGGACGAGGAAGCTCGCCGCCGCCGTCAGGACAACCATGGCTTGGCCTTGGAAGATAGCAGCCGCTTGCGATGCGAACTCGAGCGAATCCTCCAGCGTGTCAACGATTAGGAAGCCGAGCAGGCCGACGGTCATGGCGAGCAGGAAATCCATGGTCGCCGGTCCCGCGCCGCGCAGCGCCGGGTAGAACATCAGGCCGACTGCGACTGGCAGGATGCCGACGAACGCGCCGAGAATTGCCTGCGATACGAGATTGCCTGATGTAACGGACGGAGTCGCCACGGCTACAGGTATCGGGTGATCGAACGTCGCGCCGGTGTTGGTAACGAAGGTGACAAGATGGGCCTCACCCGTGACCCATGGGAATGGCAGGCTGACCCATGCCGTCTCGCCTCTGGCGATCTGTCCAGACGGTTCCTGCGCGAATTCCCAATAGGCCGCGTCGACCTGCACCTGCGCGATCATCATCGGTTCGGAACCGCCGGCGCGGACCAGAAAGCGCAGGCCGTTGTGGTCGAGGATCGTCCGCTCGACGGTCAGGGATTCCACTGGCGGCGCGCCATTGTCGAACCGGGCAAGAGGATTGGTGGCGATCAGCCACCAGATCGCGCCGGCCAGCACAGCGAGCGGCAGGATCACCCAAAGTGCCGGCAGCCAGCGCCGGCTCTTTTGGGCCGCGGCGGCGTTCCGGTCCATCGCGATGTTCTCGTTCATGACACTGCCTCGACGACGTCGAACATCCCCATCCAGCCGAGTTCGGTGAACTCCGACTGGTGGGCGTGGAACATGTAAAGGCCCGGCTCGTGGTCGGCGAAGGTGAACTCCAGAATTCCCCGCTGCGCCTGGCACTGCATAATGACATCGACGGTCTTCAGCGTCGGGGTGAGGGTGGTGCCCTGGTCGTAATAGTCGAAGAAGTTTGCATGCAAGTGAAACGAATTGATCGGGTCGAACTCGGTTATGTTCACGAGGTAGACGCGCACCGGACGGTGCTTCTCGATCCTGATCGGTTTCTTAGCGTAGCAGTGTGCGATCGTGTTGCAGGCGTAGAACTCGTTCTCGCCGTCGAAGGTGGTGTCGAAGGCGTTCATCACCATGGCAAGCTCCTGCCATCGGGTGTTCTCCGGCGTTCCGAGCAGTCGGGATCGTGCCACATCTGCAAGGTCAGGATGACGGTCGGGGTCCGGGTCCACGACGAACAGCCCGTACATGCCCTTGTGGATGTGACGCGCCAGCGGCAGTGCGTGGCAATGATAGAGGTGGCAGCCGAAGGGCTTCGCCTCGAACTCGTAGATGAACTCCTCACCTGGCCCGATCAACCCCGCGCCGGGAACGCCGTCCATGCGCGCGGCATGTATCCCATGGAAGTGCATCGAGTGGGGATGTGAACCGTAGTTGCGGAATACGATGCGCAACTGATCGCCCTCAATCGCTCTCAGTGCTGGTCCGGGAACCCGGCCATTGAACGTCCAGGCCGGGAACATGACGCCCGGCGCGATCTCGATCTCCTTGTCTTGCGCCGTGACCTCGAAGGTCCGCAGCCGCCGGCCGTCGGGCAAGGTCGAAACGGTGCCGGTGTCCCAGTCGGTCAGCATGGCGGTCGGATCGAAGCCGTTTCGGGCATCGTCGACGTCGCCGACCGTAATCATTGCACCATGGGCGACCCGATGCGCCGAGACGAGCGGGTCGGCGTCGGCCTGTATTACACCGCCGCCATGTCCCGCCGGATGAGAGGGTTGGCCAAGGGCAGCGCGGGCACTCAAGGCCGCGCCTCCCGCGGCGAGCAGACCGGCGCCGAGGAATCCTCGACGTCTGAGATCGAACGGCAGCCACTTCCTCATCTGCTTCCCCTTAGCTCGTGCAATCAAGAGAAGCATAGCACCTAAAATATAGCAATGGCTATATACGTTGCCTTGGCTGCTACGGTCAAAATCCGGCGCGCTTGGAATAACCTATAGCCTCGGCTAAGATGTTTTCTGAGCTGCGTAACGTGGGGGACGAAAGCAAAGTTGATGGACGATCGAACAAGAGGCGACGAGAGCCATGTGGGATTGGTGGATGCCGGCACGCATGTCGAGAGCTTCCGCCAGGCCCGCAGCAACCGGCGAACGGAACTCCTTGAGGACTATGTGGAGTTGATCGCCGATCTGATCGATCACGATGGCGAGGCCCGCCAGGTCGACATTGCCCAGAGGCTCGGCGTGGCGCAGCCGACGGTCGCCAAGATGCTGAAGCGTCTCGCGATGGAGGGATTGATACAGCAGCGGCGCTATCGCGGAGTATTCCTGACGGAGGAGGGAAAGGAACTCGCACGCGTGAGCCGCGAGCGGCATCAGATCGTGGAATCCTTCCTGTGCGCACTCGGCATCAGCCCCGAGACCGCGCGGATCGACGCCGAGGGCATAGAACACCATGTCAGCGCCGAGACGCTCGAGGCGTTCCGGGTGTACCTGAATCGGTAGAGACCATCATGTTCGACATCCTGGCCAATCGCACTAGCGGCGGGAAAAGCACGCGGGGGCATCTACCTCCATGCCCAACTTCGCCATTGATGATCTGCATGTCACCTGGCCGCTCGCGCGTTAATGTGGCGACGCGCCCCTGTTGCATCTGCGATGGATGATATCGCCATTCTTGGCGGGCTATTCGCCGTCGCGTTCATCGCGGCCACGATCCTCCCCGCTCAGTCGGAAACCGCGCTCGTGGGCCTGCTGGTCGCCGGAATGCAATCACCTGTGCTGCTCGTCGCTGTAGCAAGCCTCGGCAATGTGCTCGGCGCAGTGGTCAATTGGTCGCTCGGTCGCGGGGTCGAACGCTTCCGTGACAGGCGCTGGTTTCCGGTAGGCCCGACAGCTCTCGGCCGCGCCACCGGGTGGTACCGCCGCTGGGGCCGCTGGAGCCTGCTTCTGAGCTGGGCGCCCATTGGCGGCGACGCGCTGACGGTGGCGGCCGGCATTCTTCGCGAACCGCTATGGAGCTTTCTGGTGCTCGTTACTATCGCCAAGACGGGTCGATACATCGTGCTGGCGCTGGCGACCTTGCGACTGATCGGGTCGTAACGGCTTAGTGTTCCGTCTTGCACAACTCGTGGTTCGCCAGGGACTGGATCACGTAGCAATCCTTGACCTGATCGCCATGGCAGCGTGTCGCGATCCGGCTTAGCTCCTGTTCGAGCAGCCGAAGTTTTGCGATCTTGTCGCGGACGGCCTCCAACTGGCGAACGGCGATGTTATCCGCGTCGGCGCATGGAAGTTCCGGATGGGCGCTCAGATCTAGCAGTTCGCGAATGGCCTCGATCGTAAAGCCCAGATCGCGGGCATGCTTGATGAAGGACAAGCGATCACGATCGCGAACTTCGTAACGCCGCTGATTGCCTTCCGATCGCTCAGCGGCCGCCATCAGGCCCATCTGTTCGTAATAGCGGATGGTCGGAACCTTTACCCCCGTCCGGCGCGATAATTCTCCAATAGTCAGCATTATAGATACCTCCAATTCCTATAGATTGTCGCAGGATCGCTGGTTTGCAATCGCGTTCATCTGCCGCATTCTCGATTGGGGGCCGTTCATCGATCGGCCCCAATTCTGGCAAAGGCTGATGTTCTCGGCGAAATTGGGGGGAGAGTTACGATGAACAGGGCACGTCGGAGAGTGATTTCGAGCCTGATCGTACCTCTCGCTCTCTCGAATGCAGTGCAGGCCTCAGACGGTCCTATCGATCATATCAATCCTCCCATGGAACTGGTCGTGGAGCACGCCGAACTCTCAATGGCCGGTTCGGATGGTGACAAGGTGGAAGGTTATATGACCATCTGGAATGGGACGGCCGTTCAGGCAAGCCTAGCTTCGGTTGAGAGTGAAGCGTTCGGCACCATCGTGATTTTGCAAACGGACTTTCGTACGGGCGAAACCAGCGTGGCCCCCGGGATCGTGCAAATCCCCGGACACGCTGAACTATCGATGCGGCGCGGTGGAATTCACCTTGCACTGAAGAACCCGGTCACCCCTCTCAACATGTTGGATGACGCTCGCCTCACACTGGTATTCGACGATGGCAGAGAGCTGGAAGTGACCGCCACAATCATTCGCGACGGGGGGATGCTCACCGTTCATCGCCATGGCGAAGGCGATCAAAGCGTCAATTAGATCAGTCACGCCTGCAAACCCGCTTTGCGGCTGTCCGATCATATCGCGGCATTCTTTTGGCTTCGATCAGAACAAGCCGAACCATGGGCGCTACGGCCATGGAGAATGAGAGATTGCCGTGATCCGGCAATTTCTAAGATACTTTGAGTATAATCTAACCTACTGATTTTGCTACATTTTGACCTCTCCTCTCTATCCTCTCCGTATGATGATTTCGGGGAGAATGCAGAAATGATCCGTTTTCTGATCGGCGCGGTTGCGCTAGGGATTTCTTGCGTGGCAGCGTCGGCAAACGCCCTTCATTTCAATCCCACACAACCGGGCCTCGCTCGAAACATGCAAACATTCGGCGCCACCACCATGCCGGTAGGATACTATGAATACTGCCGACGATACACGAATCTCTGCGCCCGCGATCCGGATGGAACAAGCGTCCAGCTTACAGAGCCGCGCTGGCGAGAGATCGTGTCCGTCAATGCAGAGGTGAACGCGGCAGTGGCGCCTCTGACTGACATGGAAATCTACGGTGTCGAGGAACGTTGGGAATATCCGACGACAATCGGCGACTGCGAAGACTACGCACTGTTGAAACGAAAGCGGCTGAACGAGATGGGCTATCCCCTGGGAACGCTGCTCATGACCGTTGCCCGCGATTCCAAGGGCGGCGGACACGCGGTTCTAACCGTCGTCACCGATTTGGGCGATTTCGTTCTGGACAATATCGAGCAGAAGGTTCTGCTGTGGCGGGATACCGAGATTTATTATCTCAAGCGTCAGTCCCAGCGCGACCTGAATCGCTGGGTGAGCCTCGTCAATGAAGATGATCTCATGGCATCTTCGGGCAGAAGCCAGGCTCCCTCTACAGCCGCCGCGAGTGTCAACAGATAGACGGCGGTGCCGCTATAGAGCATCTCCATGGTGTTATGCCCCAGCCCGATGCAAACCAGCCAGAATATGGTGGCGAGCACAACATAGACCGTCGACCCGACGGCCATAAACGTTCCCAGGCGCGAAAACATCGAGAATGGACCGGTTCTGAGTTCAGTACCCTTCCAGCTTTCCACTGTCGGGGATGACAGGCCAGTCAAGCCTCGGTGATCACTCCGAAGTCTGGCGTGGGGCTGGTGCGGGCGGTCCATCCTCGCTTTGGATATGGGCCAAGCTGACCACGAACACCGCGACGACGAAAGCGGCCAGCGACAAGGCGATCACAACATTCCATCGCGCCCTCTTGCGCATGAGGAGTCGTGTGTCTTCGGCGCTGATCCGGTCCAATGAATGCATGGTTTGCCTCGAAATCCACGAGCATGACGCAGAATCCAGCGTGTAGCTGATCTTCGCGGCGACAAGGAGGTCTCATTGCTGCGGTTCTTTGCCGCTCGCTCTGCAACTTCATCTTAACTATGATAAGTCAGAAAACTTGGCCAGCGAGCTAGAAGCTGCGCGAGAGAAGACACTGGATCGAGAAGAATGCTGCAAGCGATCAGGATGGTCGTCGGGATCGGTGTGCTCGCACTCATGCTGAGCGCATGTGTTTCGACCGTGCTCGACGTCGACGGAAAGGCGATGCAGCCCATTCCGGCGTCGCTCGTTTCCGAGATGTCGCGAAAATCGATGTCGCCATCCGCGCCGATCCTCATCAGGATCTTCAAGCAGGAAAGCGAGTTGGAGATCTGGAAACGCGACAGCGCGGGCAAGTTCGCTCTTCTGAAAACCTACCCGATGTGCCGCTGGTCAGGAAAGCTGGGGCCGAAGACCCGGAATGGAGACCGTCAGGCACCGGAAGGCTTCTATCATGTCAACGCCGGTATGCTGAATCCTAATTCCCAGTACTATCTGTCGTTCAACCTGGGCTACCCGAACAAGCTAGAGGCGGCACTCGGTTACTCGGGCGAGGCGCTCATGGTCCATGGCGCCTGCTCGTCGTCAGGGTGCTATGCCCTTACCGACGAGGGGGTTTCCGAAATCTACGCGGTAGCACGCGAAGCGCTCAAAGGCGGCCAGAGCGCGTTCCAGGTCCAGGCGTTTCCCTTCCGGATGACACCGCAGAACCTGGCCAAGAACCGCAACGATCCGAACTTCGCCTTCTGGACGGACCTGAAGCGCGGATATGACATCTTCGAAGTCAGCCGACGGCAACCGAAGGTGTCCTACTGCAACCGCCGCTACGTTTTCGACACCGAGTTCGAGGGAGGTGAGCCTCGCGATCCGCTCGCGGCATGCCCTTCGGTCGCGAACTCACCGGACATAGCGCTTACAGGCAGGACGGAGGCCGATCTCGCGGCTGCGGAGCGACTGCTCGAGAACGGCTCGACGCTCTCCGCGCACGCCTACAGTGACGGCGGTATGCATCCCGCATTCCGGAAGCTCCTGGAACGAAATGGAGAGAAAGCGCTGGCCAAGCGCACGTCGCTGACATCGGTACCGATAAGCCGCCCGGAGGCGGCGCTGGCCGATCCACATTCGCCAGAGGAATGAGGCGAATGCTCAGAACCATCCTCGCCCTCCTCATGGCCTTTGTGATCACTCTGCATATGGCCGCGCCGGCGTCTACCGCCGGGGAAGGGACTGACCAGGCGATCTCGGTTCTCGATGACATGACCGACAGCGGCGGGGGCCTCGATCGACCGGACGGAGGTGACGACTCCTCTCAGCCACCGGCTCACGCCACGACGAAGTGCCACGATCAGTGCCATGGGTTCACCATTTGGCTTTCGCAGAACTTCCTGCGAAAGAGCCCGCTTCCGATCGAGAACCGCGCGAACGATTTCCCGCCGACATCCATCGCCATCGTCGTCCCACCGCCCAGACGGGCCGGATAGGCGAACGCAGCGGCAAAGGACCCCTGTACCTCGAGGATGATACTCGAGCGAACTCAGCATCCATCCTACAGTCGTAGCTCGCCTTGCACATTCGCTTCCATCCGAAGCGATGAACCCCGACCCTATTGCGAGCGAAGCTTTGACACAGACATCACGCGAGAAAAGTCCGTCCCGGCGGCAGTTCCTGACCCTTGCTGCGGCATCGGCAGGAGCTTTGGTCCTACCGGCCTGTACCACCGTAGACTCACCGACGGTCACGTCGGCTGAATCCGAACCGGCCACCGATACCTCATATCTTTCCATGTATCGGGCGATGCCCGAGGAGGATTTTCCAATACCGGCGGTCGATCTGACCAAGGTCGACAAGCGCTTCTACCGACAGCTCGTTGACGACCCAACGGGCGAACGTCCAGGCACCGTCGTCGTCGATACGAGATCGTATTTCCTCTATCTCGTTCGCCCCAATGGCAAGGCGATGCGATATGGCGTCGGTCTCGGACGCCAGGGGTTCACCTGGTCGGGTGAGGGCGTCATCCAGTGGAAGCAGCGGTGGCCGAAATGGACGCCCCCAGCAGAAATGATCGCGCGTCAGCCTGAACTCGAAAAACACAGCGCGGAAAATGGCGGCCAGCCGCCGGGGCTCGAAAACCCGCTCGGCGCCAGGGCGCTCTACATTTTCCAGAATGGCGAGGACACGCTCTATCGCCTGCATGGGACACCGGAATTCTGGACTATCGGCAAGGCGGTCTCCAGCGGCTGCGTCCGCCTCATGAACCAGGACATCATCGACCTCTACGGTCGTGTCGCGACGCCGACGCCGATCATCGTCCGCAGCGGCTCGGGGATGGTTGGATGACGCATGCCCGCAAATGAGCTTGCCTCTCTAGGGGCTAGAGCTTGCAGAATTCGAGCCTAAACAAGGAATCCGGAAATGAAACGTCGTAACGTCATAGTCGGCCTATCAGCCTTTGCAGGAGCCATCACTTTTCCCGCCCTGCTGGCGGCACAACCAACCCCCGACCAACTGCTTGCGCCGGGTGCCCTCCCGGAGAAGAGCTTCGGGTCCGAAGGCGCCCCCGTGACAGTAATCGAGTATGCGTCACTGACCTGCCCCCACTGCCGGACCTTTCACGTCAACGTCTGGCCTGAGTTCAAGAAGAAATACGTCGATACCGGCCAGGTTCGTTTCATCATGCGGGAGTTCCCGTTCGACCCCAGGGCATCTGCCGGTTTCATGTTGGCCAGGTGCTCGGGCGACGACAAGTGGTACGCCACCATCGACCTGCTTTATCGGTCCCAAGACAATTGGGCACGCGTTTCGGACGGAACGGCCGCGCTGAAATCCATGATGGGCATGACTGGAATGGACACGGCTCGCTTCGAGAGCTGCCTGCAGGATCAGGCGTTGCTCGAACAGGTCGCGGCGGTTGCGGAAGCCGGAAAGTCCTTCGGCGTGGATTCGACGCCGACGTTCTTCGTCAACGGCGAAATGCGAAAGGGCGCGCTCAGTCTCGAACAGTTCAGCGAGATCATCGATCCGTTGGTCGCTGAAGGGAATCAGTAAGGGAGGCTGCCATGGGCGCACATAACTTCAAAACCAAACTCACCGTCCGGCTGCTGGCTCTTGCGACCATAGCGTCCTCGACTTTGACGCTCACACCTTTGGCCTACAGTCAGGACAGCGAGATCCTTGCCCGTGTCAACGGCAACGAGATCACTGCAGCAGACCTTGCCATCGCCGAAGAGATGTACGAGCAGCAACTTGGGCAGATGCCCGAGGATGCGAAACGCTCGGTTCTCGTCGATGCGCTGATCGAACTGCGAATCATCTCCGATGCCGCCCGAGCAGCGGGCACCACAGACCAGGATGCATACAAACGGCAGATAGCATTCTTCGAGGCACAGACGTTGCGTTCGGTCTTCCTTGAGCAGCGGGTCGCCTCTGCGGTGACCGACGCAGCAGTAAGAGCAGCTTATGACGAGCAGGCGGGCAAGATCCCGGTCGTTCGAGAGCGCAGACTTCGGCACATTCTTCTTCAAAAGGAAAACGAGGCAAAGGACGTCATCGAGGCGCTCAAAACCGGTCAGCCGTTCGCGGAACTGGCAAAAGAGCGCTCGGCCGACGACGTCTCGAAAGCCAACGGAGGCGACCTCGGTTTCGTAGCGGAGGGACAGACCCTGCCGGAGGTCGACGCGGCCGCCGCCGCGCTCAAGCCAGGCGAATTCACGCAGGAACCTGTCGCCAGCGCCTTCGGCTTCCATGTCGTCATGCTTGAGGAAGAGCGCAACAGACCGGCTCCTCCCTTCGAGACCATAGCCCCCCAAATTCGGCAAGCGTTGGAAGGTGCCGAGGAGCAGCGGATCATCTCGGAAATTCGCTCCGGCGCCGAAGTCGAAAAGCTCATCCCTGATGTGTCGCCACCCCAGACGGAGGACGGGCATGACCACTAGGCGGCTCAACCTTCGCGACGCCAGCGAGGTGTCGCCATGATCGATCGCAGGTCTTTCGGTCTGGGGATGCTGACACTCCTGTCATCATCCCGGTTCTCTGTCGCGGCAAAAGCCCAGAAGCCGTTCGAGCTGGATGCGCGTTTCCTGCCGCAAATCGTCAGCGTGGCCCATGAGCAGCCGTCCGGCACGATCGTCGTCGCACCGCATGACCGCTTCCTCTACCTGATGGAAGGTCAGGGTCTGGCGAGACGCTATGGCATCGGCGTAGGCCGGGCCGGGCTGGCCTTCTCGGGCACCGCAGAGATCGGTCGAAAGGCGAAATGGCCGAGCTGGCGACCTACAGACAACATGATCCGCCGCAATCCCAAGAAGTACGCCCGATACGCCAAAGGAGTGCCCGGCGGCCCCGGCAATCCGCTCGGCTCGCGCGCGCTTTACCTCTATCGCGACGGCCGCGACACGCTCTACCGGATACACGGTACTACGGAGCCATGGACAATCGGAAAGGCCGTTTCGAACGGCTGTATCCGCATGGTGAACGAGCATGTCGAGGACCTCTACGAGCGCGTTCCAGTTGGAACGCGCGTCGTGGTCGCCGAGTGATGCCGGATTTCATTCTGGTTATCGGGGCTGGCCAGGCAGGGCTTGCCGCCGGCTATTGCCTGCAGAAAGCCGGCGTGCCCTTTGCTATCGTCGACGAGGTCGACCGCATCGGAGATAGCTGGCGGGCTCGCTACGACTCCTTGACCTTGTTTACGCCGCGCCAGTTCAGCGCACTGCCGGGGCTTGAACTCATCGGTAACCGTGAACTCTATCCCGACCGCGACGAGTTTGCCGACTATCTCGAAACCTATGCTGCACGCTTCAGGCTACCCGTTCGCCTCGGGAATGCCGTCGTTCGCCTGGTTCAGATGGATGGCGGCGCATTTGAAGCCACCTTTCAGAATGGTGAGACGATTAAGGCCGACGATGTGATCGTGGCGACCGGCGGCTTTCAGGTTCCAATCATTCCGGAACTCGTGAGACGATTTGGAGGCGAGGTTCTTCAGCTCACCACCGCCACCTACCGCAATCCCCACCATTTGCCGGACGGTCCCGTCCTCATCATCGGAGACGGCGCCAGCGGTCGCGATATCGCGATCGAATGCCGGAAGCTGCAATCCGTCATTCTAGCGGCCGGCGGACCGCGCAAATTATTCCCTGAACGACTTTTGGGGAAGTCGATCTGGTGGTGGCTGAATCTCGCTGGAGTGCTGAGAGCGCCGGCTGATTCGTGGATAGGGCGGCGGCTGAAAAGTGCCGATGCATTTCCGGATAGGGGCAACGGCAACACAAGCCTGGCAAAGCGGGGCGTGCGCTTGGCATCCCGGCTGGTGGATGCGTCCGGTGACGAAGCGCGTTTTGCAGATGGAAGTTCGGCTAATGTCCGCACCGTTATATGGGCAGTCGGCTATCGGGACGACAGCTCATGGCTTCAGGTGCCCGGAGGAACTGATCAGAATGGAACGTTCCTCCATAGGGAAGGCGTCTCACCCGTGAAGGGGCTCTACTTTGTCGGACGGCCCTGGCAGCGCAACCGCGCTTCGGCGCTGATCATGGGCGCGGGACCAGATGCCGAGCAGATCGTTGCCCAACTACTCGGGCGCAGACAAGAAGCGGCAGCAAGGTAGCCGAACGGAGCACCTGAATGGCTGTTGGGAACGAAAAATCGAAAGCTCTGACAAAGTCTTTGGGCCTTGTTCGGTTGTCCCTTTATGGCGTGGGCACGATCATTGGGGCAGGCATCTATTCCGTGATCGCGCCCGCTGCCGAGGCTGCAGGCGATGGCATTTGGCTGAGCTTCCTGCTCGCGGCCGTCATCTCAGGCTTTTCGGGTCTCTCCTACGCAGAAATCGCCTCCGCGCTTCCGGGCGCCGGGGCCGAGCACAACTTTCTGCGCAAAACGTTTCCCGACGTCCCAGCCTTAGCTTTCGTCGTAGGACTCTTTATCGCGGTTCACGGTGCGGCGACCCTCGCGACGGTTGCCCTCACATTCGGGAACTATGCGCAGACTTTCCTGTCCGTCGCCCCGACGGTCATTGCCATCGGGTTGATGGCCGTCGCTACCGCAATCAACGTGTCAGGGATCGGCAAGGCGTCTTTCGTAAGCGCCGCTCTGACCGTCTTTCAGGTTTGTTGTCTTATCGGCTTCGCAGCATTCGCGATTTCAACCGGCCCCCGTCCGATGACCGATGCCGTAACCTGGCCAACGAATTTTGCTGGCGTTGTTCAGGGTACTGCGATCCTCTTCTTCATCTATTCCGGTTACGAGCACATGGCGTCCCTTTCAGAGGAGGCCCGGCGGCCGGAACGCGATTTATGGCGCGCCTTCATGATCGCTCTCGGGCTCACTACCTTCGTCTACTTGGCAGTCATCCTTGGCGTCCTAAGTCTCATGGAAGCCGAGCAACTGGCCGGTTCCCAGTTTCCCCTTGCCGATGCTGCGGCCAGACTTGGCGGAACGTTTGGTATTATCATCATCGGCGCGGCATTGCTGGCGACGGCCAATGCGGTGCTAAGCGCATCACTGTCGGGAAGCCGACTGCTCTTCGGCATGTCCCGTGCGGGCGATCTGCCGAAAATCCTCTCGTCAATAACGACCGAAGGTCGAAGCCCTTGGGTTGGCGCGCTGGCATTTCTCGCGGTAGCGGTGGTCTTCGCCGCAGTTGGCGAAATAGGGTTCGTCGCGAGCCTGTCGTCGCTGGGTGTGACGCTGGTCTTTGCTGCGATCAACACCGCAGTTGTCGTGCTCAGATTCACGCAGCCCGATCTCGAAAGGCCGTTCCGGCTGCCATCCGTTGGCAAGGTGCCCGTAACGGCAGTGCTCGGCATCGTGAGCTCCCTTGTTCTCGCAGCTCAGTACGAATGGATGGTCTATCTAGCTTTTGCCGCAGCATTCATGCTTGGAGCGTTGCCTTACCTGATCATGCGCCGCAATCCCAGCCGCCGGTGACTTGACGCCCATCTGCACGGGCTGCCTGCAGCCCAATCCGGACTGATCGGGACCTAGTCTAAGAGTCGAACTCACTTGCGGCTTTTTTCAATCGCATTCTGCAAAGGCTCCTTCCCAACCGCCCCCATGATCACCTGATCTCCGACAATAAAGGATGGCGTGCCAGTCAGGCCAAGCCGCTGTGCCAGCGAGAGATTCGAAGAGATGATGGCCGCGATCTCCTCAGACCTCATCTCTTCCTCGATCCGCTTCCGATCCAGTCCCATTTCCTCTGCCAGTGCTAAGGCACGACCGACATTGATCTGTCCCTGCACGCCGATAAGGCGTGCGTGAAATTCCTGAGCCGCCGACTCTCCTTTCAATCGCTTCACGGAAAGGGCAACTTTCGCAGCTTCAACCGACCCAGGTCCTAGTATCGGAAAGTCCTTCAGGACGACACGCAGGCCCGAATCTTCAGCGACGAGGGCTTTGACATCGGGAGCTGCGCGCTTGCAGTACCCACAATTGAAGTCGAAGAACTCGACGAGGGTGACGTCCCCATCCGGATTGCCTAGGACCACATCGTCGTCGGACCGAAGCAACGCGTCTGCCTCAGCAGCAACAACCGCAGTCCTGGCTTCGGCCTCTGCCGTTTCAGACCGATTTTGGAGTTCAGTCAGCGCATCCCCGATAATTTCGGGATTCTGCAAGATATATTCACGGACGATCTTCTCGACCTCCTTGCGATCGACCGACTGCGCGAGAGCGGTCGACGACAACAGCAACAGGCCGATACTGAAGCAGCCGAAGCGCACGATCCGGGAGTTGGACACTGTTTCGACCTCTTGCCTACATGGATTGAACAACAAACTAGCTCCAGCCACCGCCAAACGTGCGATAGAAAATATGCGACCCGATCTGGGTCATCCGCTCCATTGAACGCGCCCACACCGGGCTAACATAGGTGGCATTGTAGTGCGTTGACGACGCTACCTCCGACAGGAAAATTTTTCCGCCACTGACTGCCATCGCCACGTCCTCGGCAAGTTGAAATGCCCGGCGGTCCGCCACGGTGTCGGGTGTCCCATCACACGCAAACGAAAACTGGCATTTGTTAAACCAATCTTGATTCTGGTAGACGACCCCGCAAACGCTGCCCGGATATGCCGGATTTCTCACCCTATTCAAAATTACCTGTGCGACGGCAGCCTGTCCTTTGACCTCCTCGCCTCGCGCCTCGAAATAGATGGCAGTAGCCAGACACTCCTGTTCGGTCGCCGAAAAAACGGTCGCCGGCAGCGGCTCACTCATCCAGCGATGATCGCCCTCGACCGACGGCGGCACAAAACGGCCCGAATTCTCATCAGAGCCTAGCAACGCAGCAAAGGGTGCCTTAGAGGCGTGCAGTGCGTCCTTGGGCGCGTATGCTGTTGCGAGAACATCAGCGCCGTCATTGCTGACCAGATCTGCTAGCGTCTCTGGTACGCCTACCAATCGATCATCTTCCGGACGATGAAACGTTGAACTGGCCACGAGGATTTCTGCATCTGGCTCCGGCGCAAACCCACGAAGCGCGTACGGAGCATCAGGATTCGACAAGAACCGCCGACGCTCGAAAAGGTCCACATTCTCTGCAATCACTGAAGGATTCCGTGCGGCAACGCTTAGAAGCCGTGGCCCTTTGCCTTTAGTGACGATTCGAGCCGGTCCGCCGCTATCTTCGGAATTGCCCCGAAGAGTGAAGCGCGCGTCTTTCGGTGCGGAGGCACGAAGTCGAAGTTCTTGCAAATGCGAACAAGGATCGGCGCTTTTCAGGTAGACGTTCGAGCGTTCGGTCGATGGTGCAACCGCGAATATTGAAGAGACATCTTGGATGGTGGTCGGTGTGGCGAACCCGAAGGTAAAAAATGTGGTGACCAAGAGCGCGAGCACTCGTACACGGCTGGTAGCAAACGTCCAGTTCGGCTTGTCCTTAAATCTCGGCCGCAAAACTCAGCCTCCTGAAAATCCACTTGGGAATCGGAAAAGTGAATTGTTAACCTTGATGAAAGGTTAAGAATACGTCGCCGCCGCGCGTCTCAATGTCACGGCGATCGAGCGCATCAGCCATTGAACCTCAAGCTGGTAGAGGGTGTATGGGCCGCTCAATAGTCACCCAATCGGCGAACTGCGTGCCAGGCGAGGCTCAAAATTGGCGATCGACGTCTCCCTAGTTGGTCTACTAACCGCGGTCGTCGCTGGCGCCGTGTCCTTTATATCGCCATGCGTCCTGCCGCTCGTTCCAGGGTATCTGTCTTTTGTCTCCAGCGGGGTCGATCCGGCTTCTACGCGACTGGCGGATCGCTTTCGCGTACTCTGGTCGGCCATGTTCTTCATTGCCGGATTTACCACTATCTTCGTGCTCCTTGGACTCGGTGCGCAGGCACTTGGAGGTATCCTGCTGCGCTACAGTTTCGAGGCGAATCTGATAGGAGGAGCACTACTGATCGGCTTTGGCCTTGTGATGACCGGCCTCGTAACGTTTCCTCTTCTCATGCGGGATATCCGCGCCTCGGGCCCACAGATCGTATCGGGTCCGGCAGGTGCTTACACACTCGGACTGGCTTTCGCGTTCGGCTGGACGCCGTGCATCGGCCCGGTGCTAGGGTCGATCCTCACAGTGACAGCGGTATCCGCGGGGAGCGGGGCGGTTCTCCTGGCAGCCTACGGCTTGGGCCTCGGAATTCCCTTTCTTGTAGTGGCGCTAGCATTCAGCAGCATCGCTGGAATTCTCAAGCGCGCTAGATATGCCGGTCACATCCTCAACATCGTCGCAGGTAGTGTAATGATTGTCATGGGCTTGTTGATGATGACTGGACGCCTGACGTTAATCGCCTTCTGGCTATTGGAAAGGTTCCCAGGGCTGGGCTACATCGGTTAACAACTGAAGCCGGTAATGCTCTTGGCTGCTAGCACCTGCACAATTGGATCACGCCTGCCGATCGTCCGTGTCGCCAACAGCGGCACCTACTTGCCACCGGCGGGCTCGGGTTGGCGTGCTTGTTCATTGAAGAGGCACCAGGACAACCCCACAACGGACAGGCTTCCTAATGAAGCGAGCCGACCAATGGTGCATCGCCTTCTCGTATCGACACCCAACGTCCAGTGTGATTAGTGGCCTGCCTCTTAAGATAAGTATACTCAGCTTCATCCCAGTTCAAAACCGAGTCGGTTAGATTGTCGAGGATGACATCACCAATATTTGTCCGAACCGTTAGAACGGCGTGTCCCTCTCCATTGGGCTGACGTAAGACGGTCAGCAAAAGGTTCGACGCAGAGACTCCATCCCCCATCAGCGCACGACGCTTTGCTAGCGCATAGTCTTCGCAATCGCCAGCATCGACCGGATAGGTCCAATATTCATCTTGGCCGTACAGTTCGAGATCGCTCTTTGGCTTTACAGCCTTGTTGACCGACACAGTGAGCGCATGCAATCGCTGCAGTAGTTCATCCGACATAGTGAGGGGAGTTTCGTTGCGCGAACGTATTGAACATTCACCCGGTTCCCGCTTGCAGAACTCGAAATGGCCGATTGGTTGGGACGTCAAGGTACCTGTCACCATCGCCGATGGGTGAGCCTGAGCCGCAAATCCCGATATGACAACCGTTGCAATGACCGCAGGAAGGTGCAGCAGCGACCGTTTCAGCATGCAAGTCCCCCGAACGTGCCTTGTTAACCCTCGTTACCAAAATCCTAACAACTCCTTCGATCGCGGTCTATTGCAGCGCTGCAACACTTTCGTGAGCACTTTCGAGCCCATTAGCAGGAATTTTCCAGGTGATCCGCGAATGGGACCTTGAAGCTCACCTTGCTAGAGGGCGCACGTTCCAAACCCAATCTGAGGAACGTCGCCCCATGAGCCGAAATACCCGCAGCGTACGTGCAATCGTCGGCTTGTTTTGCATCCTGGCTGCATTTGCCATCGACCAACTGTCCAAGACGGTGCTTGTCGAAATCGTTATGCAGCCACCCCGCGTAATATATGTAACATCCTTCCTCAACATCACACTCGGATACAACGATGGGATCAGTTTCGGGCTGTTTGCAGAAATGTTCAGGCAACGTCCCAATGTGCTCATCGCCTTATCATCAGGAATCGCAATACTGCTGCTGCTATGGATGCTCCGGTCTGAACGCCGCATCGAAAGTGCAGCGCTCGGACTAATCACAGGCGGCGCAACAGGAAATATCTTTGATCGCATCGAACGCGGCAGTGTTACGGATTTCATAGATTTCCACGTCGCTTCTTGGCACTGGCCCGCATTCAACATGGCTGACGCGGCAATCGTGACGGGCGCGATGCTACTTCTCGTCGCTTCGTTTCAGAAATCTCGAACGTCCAGCTAGCAAGGAGTATGGATCAGGTCGCGGCAGCTGAAGTATCCATTTCCTTTTCAATCGAATGGGTACCAGCCATTCCGCGCTTGCCGTGGAAGTCTTGTGAGCTTGGCAGCCACCCTGCCTACCGCAAGCTTGGATGATTGCTATGTGGCGCAAGCGCGACCGATAGCCTCGTTCCCGCGATCGGCTCGGGAGCGCGCCCGTGCTGTTTCACGAGCTGCGATAGATTGGCAGGAGAGCACTTCCAGCGAAAGTATGAAGAGGTTTTGCGCCCGGAGTTGCGTAGGAACAAAGAGGATGAGCATTGGAGGCGATCCTACTTTCGCCCGCGATGCTCTAAATTCCAGAAAGTCCTTCATCTTCCGTATGAGCGAACACGATTTTACCGAAAAGGCAGTGGCGGCATCTCACCATCGGCCGTTCGCCAGATCCATGCATCGACATCCGGTCGGGATGTGACCTGCCACTGAGCTTTCATCCAGCGGCGATTAGAGCCTCGACCGTTTCTGTTACGCCGTAGGGCGCGGGTTGAGCAACCGGTGGAGACGCGTAGCCCTTGTCGAGCGAAGCGTCGGAAC